>Ga0268298_10000601_pt1 | contig 45626 bp, 37 predicted proteins | sample WWTPWeurt_MetaG_FD_194462 | JGI IMG/M metagenome (GOLD analysis project Ga0268298, IMG submission 194462) | Activated sludge microbial communities from WWTP in Nijmegen, Gelderland, Netherland - WWTP Weurt | ecosystem: Engineered > WWTP > Aerobic digester > Activated sludge | place...
AGAACCTTCTGGCCTACTTGCATTGGGCGGCGAAGATCCTCTCCAAGCATCCGCTCGAGCAGGTCGACATGTACGGCCGGTTCCAAGACCCGATGCGGGGACTGCAGAAGCGGCTCGTGCTCCTGCAATCGGTCCACGACGGCCAGCCGCCGGACAATCGGAACTTCTCGGCGGTCAAGCGCTACATCCGCGACATGGATCCCACCGACAAGAGCGCGGAGGTGGTGGCTGCCCAAGAGGCACTCCGTGAAGGCGCCGATCACATCCTCTTCAACCTTGGACGATTGGAGCGCGCGATTCGAGCCCAGAAGGTGGAGTACTTCTACATGGGTCCGAATTGGTCGCCGCCGAAGCGATGATGGGCGGACACTCGTCCGCGACGACGAACTTGCGCGGACGGTTGTCCGCGACACGGACACCCAATCGCGGCGGTTAGGTCGAAGGTGCCCAGGAAGGCGGTGACTTGATTGGCCGTCAGCCGTGGGAGGAGCGAGGCGACGCGCTCGGGCGCCTGCGTGTCGAGGCAGCGGAGACCGAGGACTCACCGCGAGCCCAAGATCACACTCGTATGGAGAACCCCCGAGGGCTGGACGACGAAGGATTTCGTTGCTGGCGAACGCCTGGCGCTTCAAGCGCTTGCGGTCACGCTCGACATCGACCGTGTCTATGCGGGCATCCAGCTAGACCCAGCGTGAACCGTCTCGCGGTGCTGCGGGGCCACATTCACTTGAACGGGTGACAGCCGAAGCAGCCACGTGGCCAATCTCTACGATGGTGCTTGGAGGCAGTGGAACTACGCTCTCGCAGGTTCAGGATTCCGTTCGGGACTTAGGACGACGGCGAGACCGCCGCGATCACGACCGGTCCGTAGCGGCGACCTGACCTCGGCGATCTCGGCGCAACTTCCCAGACACCACGAGCACCGGCGTGAACGGTGGAGGGCACACGTTCCGGTGCAGGGTGACCTCGAACCCGTGACGTTCCAGCATCGGCCGCACGTCGGGCCAGAGGAACGTCAGGTAGTACATTACGAACGGCGGTGTAAGGACGGCGTTTCGCACGCGCATCGCGGCGTTGAAGCCGCGCGCGACCCACCACCACGGTGACCTGAGCGAAGGCCGCTCGCTGGTCGCGAACACGAAGCGGCCGCCGGGGCGCAAGGCGCGGGCGATGCCGCGCACGAAGCGATCTTCGTCCTCGGCCAAGATGTGGCCGAACGCGCCGAAACAGGTGACGAGGTCCAGTTCGCCCTCGAAGGGCAGCTCGAGGGCGTCCGAGCGGACGAGCTCGACCCGCGCCGTGCCCGGGGCGTGCGCCATGCAGCGTTCGGCTTCGGCGAGCATGCCTCGGCTCACGTCGACGCCGATGGCGCGAGAGGTCGCCAGCGAGCGAAGGTGCCAGAGCGCTGCGCCCGTACCGGTGCAGAGATCGAGCGCCACTTCGATGGGCGCGGCGTCGCGGCGGACCACGTCGGCGGCAGCGCGGAGCACGGGCTCCGGCGTGCGAAACGGTGTGAGGTCGAACTTGGGCGCGAGCAGGTCGTAGCCGTGTTCGGTCGACGAGAGGGCTTGCTGCACGAGCTCGCGCAGGCTGGGGCCACGGGGGTGAAACATGCGACTACGTCGAGCCCGATGCGGTATTGGCGGCGCGCGCCGGCGTCTGCGCGACCGGACCACGTCGCTCATTGCGGCGCACACTTGCCCAGCGGTGCGAGGCAGAACGGGTCCGACGTGCTGCACGCGCCCTTGTTGTTGGCATCTGCGCAACAGGTCGCCGACGACGAGCAGTCACCCGAGAAGAAGCACGAACCCGATGACCCGTCGGGAACGCACTGCAGTCCGTCCGCGCAGTTGTCGGAGAGGTAGGTGACATTGCCGGACTTGGTGAGCTTCGTCGTCGCCCGGCAGCTGCCCCCCGCTGGGTGAACGGCTTCGCACGTTTGGGTGTCTTCGGCGCAGAAGAGGCCAGTGGCGCACTCGAAGCTGTTCAGGCAATCGCTGCCCACGGGTCCCGCTGCCTTGCAGGTCGAGTCGCAGTAGTAGCCATCGACGCAGCTGGTCTCGCCGGAGCAGGTTTGCCCCGGGCCGAACTGCTTCTTGCACTTGTCCACGAATGCCGCGCCAGTGCCGGCACAGTAGAGCCCGCTCGAACACGACGGGTGCGAGGAGTCGCACGGCTCGCCCTCGGCGGCTTTGGGTACACAGTACGTCGCCAGCGACACACCACAGTACTCCTCGGCTGTGCACTCGGAGCACGAGGCGACGATTCGCTTGCAGCTGCTCTCGTCGGCGGCGTTTGCCGAGGCTTTCGGGTCTTCTTGGCACGTGGCGAGCGAACCGCACTCCGCATCGGTCGTGCACTTCTTGCCGACCATCGAGCTGCCAGCGCTTCCGCCCGACCCGCTCGCCCCGCCGGTGGCAGCGTCGCTCGTCGAGCCACCGGCCCCAGCGCCGCCGCTTCCCTTCGAGTCCTCACCGCCACCGCACGCTTGCGCGAGAGCTGCTCCCACCGCCAAGATCCCCAAGAAGGTCGTCCGCATCGTGTCCCTCCTCGTGCTCGCCGTCGATGCTAGCACGTGCTCGGGCACACCGATGAGCAGGCCCGAACCCGGGACTATCTCGAACCCGCCGCGGCGCCGGGGCAGCACCAACGTTCGATGTTCATGGCCGTGTGGGGACCGATGGCGGTGCAGCCTTGCGCTTCGAGGCGTCCGATGAGCTCGCGGGTGGGCGTACAGCCCGCCTGCCAGCCGAAGAACCGCGGTTTCGCGGGCGAGCAGTCGGGGTCTTGCGCAGGCTTTCGTTCGAGACACTCCGGGTCGTCGCCCATTCGCTCGGAGGGCTTCACGGCGAGGAACGGATCGAGCCTCGCGAGCGCGCGGCCCAGTGCGGCGGGATCGAGGGGGCCCGAGGCCGAGCCGTTGCCCGCGCGCAGGTGCCAGACGTCGTCGGTGCGGTCGCTCGGCGCGGTGAAGAGCTCGACGGCGTGAGCGTCGTCTACGTCGCGGATGCGCAGCGAGACGCGGCGGTACGTGTCGGAGCCGGTCACGACGACCCGTGGGTTCGGGCTCGAGGCGGGCTTGCTCTCGCGGACGGCGCGCACGAGCTCGAGGATGTGCGAGCGCGGCACTCTCACGTTGGTGGCTACCACGAGCGGGGGCGTGCGCTCCATGTCGACGCCGCGCGTGGTGCGCGTGGCCGTGCCGAGCACGACGTCGCCCGCCTGAGGCAGCACGAGCTCGAGCCGGCGCTCGACGAAGTCGGCTCCGTAGCCTGTGCGCTCCTCGATGGAGATCGAGACGACGAGTATCCGATCGTCCGCGAGCCAGGCGAGGGACGGGCGCTCGTCGCGCTGCGCAGACGGAGGCAGAGCGGATGGCCCGGGTTCGGGGCAACGCGCAGGCGCTCCGTCCGTGCATGCAAAGGCGAAAGCCAGGGGCAACCAGCGCGCGAGACGCATCGGCCCCTCAGCGCGCGTAACGAACTCGCTGTACCGTCGCGGCGTCGGGGCCCACGAACGTTCCATAGTCGTCGCCGTCGAGCCAGACACGGACCTCGAACTCCAGAGGTTCGGGAGCGATGCCGATGCTGCACCCGGTGCTCTTGCGGAGGCTGTCGAGCTCCGACTTGGCCACGCAGCGCGCCTGTTTCGGATCACAAGCTCCGAGCTCGGCCGCCTTCGGGTTCCGGAATGCCGGGAGCTCCACGGCCATGGTGTAGAGCGCGACCCGCGCCGCACGTTCGGCGAAGTGGGGATCGCTCGGGCACACGTCGGCGCGTCGCTGATTGCCGCTGAGCGTGATGGAGAGCGGAGTGCCTGGTTTCGGTGGCAGCGTGATGCGCGTGGACTCGCAGCTCGGGCCGCAGGCGACCAAGACGTAGTTCCCAGGCGGCGGCACGAACGCGTCGTAGCAGTGGTCGAACTCGTTCCGGCGATGACGGCGCGCGCGACCGTTCCACGCGACCTTGTGCTCTCCACCGGGTGCAATGGGGATGGGCTGCACGGCGCGAGCTCCGCAGTTCGCGCAACGGTTCGGTCCACACTGGCACTCGCAAGGCGCCGGTGGGCCGTCGAGCTGGAACGGACCCAGGTGGCCGCTCTCTTCCACGAGGTAGAGGCCGCCGACCGGCGCCGGCCGATCTCCGAAACCGATGCTCCGGGTGGACCCGTTCTTGATCACGATCTCGGTGGGCGTCGCGACGCCCCCACTCGGAAGTGGTTCGATGCCCGCGAGCGGCGACCCGGAGGGGACCGAGCTCGGCGTTGCTCCCGTCGGGGACGGCACATCGGAGCTCGCGGGGGGCAACGGCACCGTCGCCGTCGGTCGCGGCCCTTCTTCGGGCGGCGCACCCTTGCGGGGGCAACCGAGCGCCGAAAGGCCCATCGCGAAGAGTCCCCACGCGCGTCGATCCCTACGCATGTCGTTCGGCCTAGATCACCGGGAGTTGGGCTTCAACGGAGGCTCATGACTTCGCGAGCGATCCGGCTATGATCGGCTGAATGTGGAGGCGAGCCATCCAGGGCCTGATCGGTGCCGGGTTGGCCGTGGCCGTGGTCACCCTGAGCCCCTCGTGCTCGTTCACGCAGAAGCTCGACGACCTGAAGGTCAACGCCGGACGCGATGCCTGCGTGGCGGCGACTTGTGAGAGCCTCGAGTTCAACTGCGGCCTCGCGCTCGACGGCTGCGAGGGCACGCTCGACTGCGGCGTGTGCCCCACGAACAAGTACTGCTCGGCCAACGTGTGCAGCGACTTCCCTTGCGTGGCGCGCACCTGCAAAGACCTCACGGCCGAGTGCGGAACGGTGAGCGACGGCTGCGGCAAGCTGCTCGAGTGTGGCACTTGTCTCGCGCCCGAGACCTGCGGGGGCGCAGGGATCGAGCACCAGTGCGGCTGCAAACCGAAGACCTGTGCCTCGCTCGACGCGCTCTGCGGTGAGGCGCCGGACGGCTGCGGCAAGATCCTCCAGTGCGGCGACTGCACGGCGCCGGAGACCTGCGGTGGTCTCGGACAAGCGAACAAATGTGGGTGCAAGACCAAGACTTGCCCGGAGATCGGGGCCAAGTGCGGGCTCGCCCCGGACGGCTGCGGTGGTGAGATCTACTGCGGCGCTTGCGGCAGCGGCAAGACCTGCGGCGGCGACGCGGGCGCCAACATCTGTCAGTGAACCGAGCGGTTTGACGGCCTCGGCCTTTCCCTGAAAAATGGGGGTGGCCATGCTCACCGGCACGCTCATCGCGCTGATCGCGGCCGTGGTCTACATCGTCGTGTCGTTGTTGGTGGGAGATCGCTTCCCGTTCTCTCGCTACTGCATGTACGCCGACCTCACGACGCGCAGCGAGGGCGCCGTCTTGTACCTGAAAGCGGCCGGGCGGTTCGTGGCGCCGGACGAGCTCGGAGCGGTGCACGGTCTCGACGTGGAAGCGCTGGATCCGCGGTCTCGACCCTGTTCCCAGCAGTGGCTCGTCTACGAAGCGCAACGCTGGCTGCGCGATCACAGCGTGGAAGGCGAGCTCGAGGGCGGCGTGGACGTGGAAGCCGGCTATCGCATGCTCACGGTCGGCTCCGACGGCTTGGTGGAAGAACGGCTGGAGCCGGTGACGCGGGGAACGGGGCGCTTGCGATGAGTCGCGTGGGCCATGCCATCTTCGCCGTCGGCCTCGCGCTGTCGTGGACCAACTCCGCGCTCCACGTGCTGCTCGCCGATCGACCGGTCTACGCCGGCTCGCCTCGCATGTTCCGCGGGCCTCTCCCGCGCGGGCGCCTCTGGTCCGTGCTCGGGGCGTCGGGCGGCTTCGCCGGGCTCATCGTCTTGTTCTTGTCGGGCCTCGCGCCCGAGTGGGTCGCGCTCGGCGTGCTGATGGCGCTGATGGCCATTCGCCGTGTCGAGATCGCGCAATGGCACGACGACGTCGTGGTGCGGCTCGGGAAATACGTGCCGGCGGGAGCGTGTCTCAGCGGCTGGCTCGTGGCCGACGTCGCGCTCATCGCGAGCGGTGTTCCCGTGGCGGACGCGCGACGGTTGGCATGGAACGCCGGTTGCGGCGTGATGGCGGGCGCCTACGTGCTCGCGGCCATCACCAAGGTTCGGACGAGTGGTCTGTCTTGGGTGCGAGCCGAACGCCAAGCTCTGCTCATCGCGGAGCGCGCTTTTTGGGGCCCGCCCCTGGTGCGCGGGCTCCGCCTCGCCATCGCGCGTTCACGCAGTTGGAGCACACTGGCCGGCTTGTTCGGACTCGGCGTCGAGCTCGCCGCGCTGGCCTTCGTGGTGCCCGAGGCTCGCGTACCGGTGGCGGCCGCAGTCATCGCGCTGCACCTCGGCTTCATGGCGCTGCTCGGGTACTTCGAAATCGAGTGGCTGGTGGTGCTCGTCGCACTACTCTTCTTGGGTCGCTCATGAGCCGGGCACGAGAGGGGAGAGCATGTCCCGACGCATCGCCTTCGAGCCGTTGATCCCCGCGAGCGAAGGGGACCGCCCGGCCTGCCGCGCGAGTCTCGTGACGCGGGCCAGCCGCGACGGCGAGGCCGTGGAGCTCGTGGTGTTCGACCAGGGCATCGCGCTCCAGGCCTTTCGCTCCGGTGGTTGGGCGCGCGAAGAGCTCGAACGCGCTCTCGATGGTGTGGACCTCGCGCACCTCCGAAGCGACTCGATGCTCATCGAACCGCTCGTGTCGCGTCGTCTCGCGCTCACCCACGACGTCCTGTCGCTCGAAGACTACGCCGAGCTCGAGAACGAGATCCTGCAAAACGGTCTCCTGCTGAGCGAGACCCTGCCGGGCGTACTCCGGCGCCCGGGCATCGTGGTGTGGTCCGAGCTCGACGCACGTGAGCTCGAACGCGCGCTCGGCGCTTGGGCCAAGCGGCCCGGTCTGCCGGCGCGCGGCCGGGCCTTGGCGCTCAGCGGCGCGCGCTTCTTCCGCGATGCCGAGCGGGTTCGCGCGCTCACGGACGCCATGGCGCAGGGTCCCTTGTGGCTCCGCCAGGTCGAGCTCGGCGGCGAGGCCGACGGCCGCCTGTTGTCGCGCGCGCTCCATTCGCTGCTCGCGGCTTGGGTGCGCGGGCCCACCGAGGAGCGCTTCCGCGTCCTCGTCCCAGCCGACGCGGAGCCGGCCTTGCTTCGCGTGCGAGATCGCTTGGACGAGATCGACCCCAGCGTGTTCGAGCGCTTGACCCGAGCGTGGCACGACGATGCCGTGCTCCGGCGCCGGGTCGACGACGGCGAGCGCGGCGTCCTGTTCGCCGCCATCTCGGATGCGCGAAAGGCCTCCGACGCCGACGGCGAGTCGCGCGCCATCGTGCGCAGCGAAGAGCGCATGGGCGCCGCAAGTCGCTGGATCCGCACCTTCCGCCGAGCGTCTCGCGACGGGCGCGCGCGCATCACCATCATCCCGACCTGGCAGTGCGATCTGCGTTGCACCTACTGCACCATCCCGAAGCAGGACGGGCGAGTGATGAGCCTGTCGACGGTCGAGCAGAGTCTCGAGCTCTTGCTCAGCGGCGACACGGACGAGGTCGAGCTTCACTTCTTCGGTGGCGAGCCGCTCACCGAGTGGGAACGGGTGAAACACGCGTTCGAATACGGCACGAAACGCGCGAGCGAAGAGGGCAGGAAGATCCGATTTTTGCTCACCACCGCCGGCTTCGGGCTCGATCCGGAGCGCCTGGCGTTCTTCGCGCGCCACACCACCCGCTTTCAACTCTCCCTCGACGGCGATCCCGCCACCCAAGACGAGTACCGACCGGAGCGAAACGGTGGCGCTTCGTACCCTGGCTCACCCGGCGGCAAGGCCGAGATGATCCTCGCCTCGGGCATCGCCCACTCCGTCTTCATGGTGGTGCACCCGAAAAACGCGCGGCGCATGGCCGAGAACTTTCGCCACATTTTGAGCCTCGGCTACCGCAGCGTGCAGATGAACCACGCGCTCGGCACGCGCTGGGACGAAGCCTCGATCCGCGATTTTGCGGCCGGCTTGATGGAGATCGGAGCCGAGCTCCGGCGGCGGCGAGAGTCCGGCGATCCCGTCGAGCTCGTGAACCTGCGCGAGACGCTCCTGCCCGTGCGCACGAACCTCGAGGTCACGGTGGACTTCGACGGAACCGTCTTCGGCACCACCGCGTTTCTCACCATCTCGAAGCACAGAGACAAGTTCCGTCTCGGGCACCTCGACGACGCCTGTTCTCTCCGCCGCTACGTCCACGAAGGCTTCCAGCGCGAGCACCTGCTCTCGCTCTGGTATCGCGACGGCATGGCCGAGAACAACACGGCCGTCGGCGCCGTGATGAACAGCTTCCTGCGGTGGATGCGCGAGCAGGAGTCGGCCTGATTTTTCAACCCACGTCGCGGAGCCCGCTCGACTCGGGCTGCTTCTCGCACATACGGCGCAGGAGCTCGACGTAGTCGACGCTCTCGTCGCGCTCGGGCGCCCAAACCCTGAGCACGCGGCTCGCGACGTCTTCGCTGTAGAGAAAGACGCGGTAGAAAAGCATGTCGGCGTGATCGCCGCAGTCGGTCTCCACGCGATCGCCGTCGACGCGGACGACCCCGAGGCGCTCGAGCTTGCTCCAGCCGTGGGGCGAAACTTCCCAGGGCAACTTGCCCCAGAGCGCCTGGAACTCCGACAGCGAGAAGCCCGTGTGGAGGTTGTGGACCAGGTGCCGGTGGCACTCGCCGTGATCGTCCACGGCGATGGCGCGAAAGCGACGGCGCGCGGCGCGCTCGGCGTTGAGCGCGAGCTCGATGCCCGCCCCGGGAACCTCGGGCTCGTAATAGTAGGCGCCGTAGGAGTGGGAGCGCGCGGGGTAGCCGAGGCCGAGGAGTGAGCCGTTCACCTTGCGGAGGTCGTAGTCTTGGAGGTTCGCGGCGTTGTGCGTCTTGCCCTGCCCCTGATCCAGGTGCGCGTAGCCGCCGCCGTCGAGGCGCTCGGTGCCCCAGGCGAGCATTTCGTCGCGCAGGCGATGCTGCTCGTCGCTCATGTTCTGTCCACCGAGCGCGAATCGCGTCCAAGGTTGAGGCCGAAACGCGTTGATGTGGACCGAGTCGGGTTCGAGGGAGAGCACGAACTCGAGGTCCTTCTGGAACGACGCGAGCGACTGGCCGTCGAGGCCCGCCATCAGGTCGACGTTCACGTGCGCGATGCCTTCGCGTCTCGCGGCGCGCACCGCGGCGGCCACGCGCTCCGGCTCGTTGTGCCGGCGGGCGCGGCGCTGCGCCTCCGGGTCCAACGTCTGGAGGCCGATGGTGAGGCGCGTGACTCCGCCCGCCTTGGCCAAGAGCTCGATCTTCTTCTCGTTCAGAGAGTCCGGGTTCCCCTCGAAGATGACCTGTGTACCTTCGGGGATCACGAACGAGCTCCGCATCGTGGAGAGCACGCGTTCGAGGGACGGGACCGGCAAGAGCGACGGGGTTCCGCCGCCGAAGTAGACGCTGGTGAGCGGCATTCGAGCGAAAACCGCGGAGTATTCCCGCATCTCGTCCACGAGACCGTCGACGTAGGCGTCGAACGTGGAGCGGTCGAAGCGGTCGGTCTTCATGCAGTAGCAGAACGTGCACGCCACCGCGCAGAACGGAATGTGGACGTAGAGCCCGAGCTTGTCGGGCGCCGTGCCCGCGCGGATGCGGCCGAGGGTGCGCTCCCAACCGTCCTGGATGTCGCGCTCCGAGACGGGGTCGCCGAGCGGTCCGACGTGGGGGTAGAGATCGGCGGAGGTCAGCGCGCGCCAGGCCACGTAGGCAGCAAAGTCGAGCTCCGCCTTGGAGCGCGCGTGCTCGAACGTCGCCGACTCGGTGCTGCGGCCGCGGAAGCGGATCGGAATCGGTTGCTTCTGAGGGAACGCGAGCTTCGGCGTCCCCGCGCGATCGAGTAGCGCCTTGAGCAAGATCAGGTGATGCTCGGCTTCGCGTGAGACGTCGACTTCGGTGTTCGACGTGATGGCGAGCGAGAGCGTTTGCGTGCGCGCCCAGGCGGGTGCCTCGTCGCGTGGACGCACACCGAGGCTCACGGCCTCGCCGTCGAGGTCGAGGTGCAGCGTGAGCTCCTCGAACCCGTCCTCGATGCGGAACGAGCGGAGCGGGACCTCGCGGCCGAGAAGCGCCAGCACGCGCTCGAAAAAGGCACGGGCGCTCTCGGCCCCCTCTGCTTCGTGGGTCACGGCTCCGACAGCGTAGCGCAAGTCAGCGGGTTCGGAGCGCCGCTGCGCCGGCGGAGCGATCCCGGCGCAGCGCTCGGACGCGCTCAGCGTGCTCGAAGCGCCGACTCGCTGGGCTGCGCCTTCTGCACGAGGGGCAAGCGTGCCGGCTCGGCCGCGTCGCGCCCGGGGCGCAGCGCCGCTGGGGCGTCGGGCGCGGCGTGCCACACGCCCTCGCACTCACCCGCGAGCGTGCAGCCCTCGCAGCTGTCGTGGAAGCGTTTGTGCTCGCGCCGCCGAGCGATGCTCAGGTTCTCGGGCTCACCGCCCGGGCGCACCCGTTCGTCGAAGGGCCGAGCTGCCTCGAACAGCTCGACGCCCTCTGGAACCATGCAGCGCGGAAGGCCCGAAGCCCAGAGCTCGAGTCCGACTTCGCGTGCCGTCTCGCGCGCTCGGAGCAAGGAGTCGTGGGTTTCGGCGAGCGACGGCAGATCCGCCTCGGGCATCGCCTGCCAGAGCGCAGCCGAACGCCCGTAGACGAACACCGCTTCGCGCATGCGATGATCGCGGAGCCAGCGCACCCAGGCCGGCAGCGTCGACACGTTGAACTTGTCGAGCATGGCGAGCCCGAGGGCGGACGCATCGTCGCGCGTCCAGCGCAGGATGCCCTTGCGGGTGTCGAGCAGGGCGCCGCTCCGGCCCACGCGTGAGTCGTGGTGCGCGTCGCTCATGGACCAGAGCGGCACCACGATGCCACGGACGACGTTGGCGCGCTGCACGCGGCTCACCGTGGCGCGCTGGGCCAGGGGCTCGGCGCTGGTCACGAGCAGCACGCGCTTGGCCCAACGTTTTCCCGCCTCGAGCACCGAATCGAAGTCCGGGCGGGAGAGCGGCTCGCCCCCCGGCCCGCCTAGGACGACGCCGGCCTCGGCGCGCCACGCCGAGAGGCGCAGGTCTCGATCGACGTCGGCGAGGGGGACTTCCGGGCTCGCGTCGACCCAGATGGCGCGGTGCTGAAGCAGCGTTTCGAGCTTGGACAGCTCTGCCGAGGAGTTTTCCCCCGTGTAGAACGGGGCCGGAGCCATCTCGTCGGCGTAGTAGTCGCGAGAGATCACGCCTTCGGCCACGGCGACGTCGTGGAGCACGGTTCCGGGGTAGAGGCGCGTGGTCCAGATCAGGATGCGGTCGGGATCGGCGTCGCGCACCAGCCCGCTGGTCGCGCGCACGCTCTCGCGCGTCTCGCCGCGATTCCCGATCATGAGCATGCACGTGCTGTTGATGCCGGCGTCGTGCGTGTCGTGGAACGCGCGGACCACGCTGCCGAGCTTCAGCTTCTTGCGCATGGCCTGCTGCACTTCGGGGGAGCCGCTCTCGATGCCGTAGCTGATCTCGCGGCAACCGGCGGCTCGCATCAGGCGCAAGAGCTCCGGGTCGACCCGGTCCGCTCGCGTCATGCAAATCCAGGAGATGTCGAGGCGCTTCGCGGCGAGCCGCTCGAAGAGCTGCACGGCATGGGGCCGGTGCCAGGTGAGCGTGTTGTCGCCGAACACGAACTCGCGCTGGTCGTAGCGATTCACCAAGTACTCGATGTAGTCGGCGACGTAGGCCGGCGAGTGCATGCGGGTCCGCCCCTTGAACTTCGACATGGGACAGAAGTCGCAGCGCCAGACGCAGCCGCGAGAGCCGAGCACCATGAGCGCGGTGCGCGCGAGATAGGGCGGGCGGCCCTTGGACGAGAGCCCCTGATCTCGCTCGGCGGCGTCGTTCCGGCGGCGCTTTTCCAGCTCGCCCCGCACGTCGAAGAGGTCCAGGTTCGGGTACGGCAAGCGATCGAGCTCGGTGAAATCGGGTCGAGGCGCGGTGCGCTCGGTACCGCTCGCCGCGCGCAGACAGAGCCCGGGGACCGACTTCGGATCGCGACCTTCTCCGAGGGCGTCGCACAGCTCCGGCAGCGTCTCTTCGCCGTCGCCGATGCAGACGAAGTCCGCCGGAGTTCGTTCGAGGATCTCCACGGGCTCGATGCTCGGATACGGTCCGCCGAAGATGATGGGCACGCTCGGCGCGAGCTCGCGCACGCGGCGCGCCAAGGCGAAGCTCTGGCCGCGTGTGATGGACAGACACGAGATGCCGAAGAGCTCCGGGCGGTCTTCCGCGAGCAAGCGCGGCAGGTCGTCGAGCATCGCTTCGAGCGTCGAGCGATCCCAGTCGTAGCCCCGCACCGAGTGGCCGCGAGCTTCGAGCAACGCGCCGAGGAGCGCGAGCCCCATGGGCGGACCGAAATAGGTCGGAGACGGGTTGGGCGTCGGCGGCGCGACCAAGACCACCCTCATGGGCGCCCTCCGCGTCGAGCCGTCCCTCGTTCGATGGCCGAATACTTGTTGAAGCAGCCGCGACAGCCGGCGAAGAGCCCGCGTTCGAGGATCCTCCGGCGCAGCGCCTTCGCGCGTTCGCCGTTCCAGATGGCTTCGGCGTCGTCTTCGTGGATGTTGCCGAGCTTGACGTCGTAGCAAACCCAGACGTCACCGTTGGGGATCAGGTTCACCTGAGTCCACGGCGCCGCGCAGAAGTCGCGGAAGCGCGCCGGCAAATACCAGGGGTCGCGATAGAACGGCGCGACGTCTTCGGCGTCCAACTCGGGAAACACGCCCGTGCGGCCCGGGTAGCGCTCGGCCAGGCGCGCGAGGAGCGCGCTCAAGGCTTCGGGGTCGACGCGGACGGGGACCGTGCCGAACCCGCGCCAGAACTCGGCGCGCGTACCGAATTCGGCGAGGTCGGCCTGGTGCGCTGCGAGCACGTCGGGCGCGAGGAACATGGGGTGCACGAAGCGGAACATGTTCACGGGCATCGAGCCCAGCACGGCGTCGGTGACCGCCTCGATCTCGGGGAAGCCCGCGTCCGAGATGGCGATGTTCATCTGGATCTCGACCCCATGCTCTTTCAGCGACGAGAGCATGCGCCCGAGCTCGCTCGACCAGGCTTCGCGCTTGAATCCGCGGCGCCACTCGGCCGGATCGGTGAACGAGATCTGGATCACGTCGACGAGCTGCTTCACGTTTTCGAGCTCGCGCTCGAGGAAGCTGGCGTTGGTCGTCAGCATGATCCGATAGCCGGGCTCCCGCGCGATGGTGGAGACCTCGATCCAGCGGCGGTTCGCCAGCGGCTCGCCCCCCGACACGTTCAGCCGGTTGCCGCCGAACGCGCGCATCCCGTCCAGGAACCGTCGCAGCGACTCGGGGCGAAACTCGGCGTGCCAGACGCTGTCCCGTCCACCATGCGACACGCCGGTCGTGCCCCAAAACGGACACAGCGGACAGCGGATGTTGCACGCGAAGTCCAACATCGCGCAGATCTCTTTGACCCGGAGCGCCCGCGTCAGGTCGCTCTGATCCGACAGCCCGCGCGAGCGGAGCAGCGATCCGGCGTCCATTGCCCAGAAGTATCCGCTCTCGCCCGAGGAGCGTCAAACCGGAAGCCCGGCTTTTTCACAGGTTGTGGCGGAGCTCGAGCAAGAGCTTCCGGACCCGGTAGCCGAGCTGCATGTTGCTGCGGAGACGCACGTAGTCCGAAGCGTTGGGTCGCGTGCCTCGCAAAAAGTGGGTGACCTGGGCCAGGCGCTCGCGCTGCTTGCCCGAAAGCGTGTCGATGTCGTCGATGTGACCGAGACGCGCGGTGTCGTTGAACGTCGGCAGCGTGTTTTCGAGGACCACCGCGCAGCCCTGGAACATGTCGCCGTTGCAGTCGATGGCGAAGAAGGCATTGCCGAGCACCGGCTCCGACCAGGGGCTGTTCTGGATCTGGAAGTCTTTCCCGTGGAAGGTCTCGATGGCCGCGCGGAGCGTCGCAAGGTAGCGCGCTTGGCTCGGCTGGTCCCACAGCGGACCGAGCTCGTAGGCGAGCTGCACCCGAGGCACCCCCCGCTCTTTCAAGTAGGCCACGTTGTCGAGGACGCGCCCGACGTTCTCCGGGCTCACGACCACGTTGCAGAAGTAGCTCACGCCCTCGCGGGCGAGGAGCTCCAGAGTGCCGAAGATGCGCTCGTAGATCGCGCGCTCGTTGCCGAGACTCTTCCGATAGTCGCGCTGGGATTCGAAGCGGCCGTCCACCGACAGCATCAGGCGGAACCCGTTCTCGAGCAGCCAATCGAGGTGCTTGTGGAGCAGGATGCCGTTGGTGGTGATGAGGTGCTCGACCTTGTGTCCCGGAGGTCGAGTGCGCTCGATGTAGTCGACTCCGGCCTTCACGAGATCCATGCGCAGGAGCGGCTCGCCGCCGAACCAGTGGAAGAGCGTGGCGTCCGAGCAGGCGAGCAACAGGTCGATGGCCCGGAGCAAGCGCGGGAGCGGCGTATCCGCGATGCCGTCGTGGGCCATGTGGCAATAGCTGCAATCGATGTTGCAGCGCCGAGTGACGAACAACATGCCGAGCGTGCGGTTCTGGCTCGGATCTTTGTCCACGCGCCCGGGGCGGGGGCGCGCCGTCCGCGTGCGAGCGTCGAAGGTCGCCGTCACGCCGCTAGTTTCCCGAACGCCCAGCGCAACGTCAAACCGCCTTGCCGCCCGCGCGCGCTCCCCGGGACGGCGAACGCCCGAGCTCTCGGGACAAACCCTGGATCAGGAGATCGACCCGGGCGCCGAGCAGGATGTTGCCCAGCAAGATCGCTCGCTCGTCGCTGCCCTCGGGGTAGGTCGAGAGCAAGGTATCGTGGAGCGTGCGGAGGTCCCAGCGCAACGGGTCGAAGGCGGTGAGCCCGTCGAGATGCCCCCGGCGATAGGTCGCCTTGAGCTTGGGGAACGCGCGTTCCAGGAAGATGGCGCCGTCGTGGAGCACGCTGCCGTCCACGTCGACGATCAGGTCGTCGCTCAAGATCACCGGCTCGCAGTCGCTCTTCCAATTGAAGAGCTGGACCCCGCGGGAGTCGGCGTGGTGGCTCCGCAAGAGGGCCTCGAGGCCTTCGAGGTAGCTTCGGCTCTGCGCTTCGGACCAGGCCATGCCGACGGCGTAGTTGATTTGAAGGCGCGGCACGCCCTGCTTCTCGGCCCACTCGAAGCGCGAGACCACCTCGTCGCCCGCGCTGGGAGGCAAGACGGCGTTCATGAACCAGCTCACGCGGCTGGCTTTCAGGAGAGCGAGGCTCGTCTCCACCGCGCGATACGCGGCGTCGTCGCTGACCAGGTGCGCGTTGCGAAAGCGCCGGTGCGCGGCTCTGTCGCCGTCCAAGCTGAAGAGCACCATCACGGGCCAACGTTCGAGGACCCGCACCCGTGCTTCGTCGAGCCCGATGCCGTTGGTGGTCAAGATCAGCTCGAGGCGCCGGCCCCGAAGCTCGGGATGACGGAAGGCATGGGAGAGCACGGCCTCGAGCACGTCCCAGCTCCGAGTCGGTTCACCGCCGAAGAGCTGGAGTTCGAGCTTCGACCGCCGGCTGCTCATCAAGAGGTCGACGGCCCGCGTGGCCGTCGCGAGCGGCATCACCGGCGCCGACTCGGATTTCTCGACGAAGCAGTAGCCGCAGCGAAGCTCGCAGGAACGCGTGAGCATCAGCATCAAGCGCTCGGTATCGGCGCGGGCGCCGAGGTTCACGGTGCCCCGGGCGAGGATCTCGTCGAGGCGCGTGCGCGCGGCTTCGAGCGTGGGCAGGCTCATGAGCGATACTCGAGGGCGACGTCGTCGTCGGGTGCCCGTTCGTAGCTGCCGCGCTCCCCGGCGTTGCCGCGCAGCATCTCGAGAGCGCGGCGGGCCTTTTCGACGTCGGCGCGCGTGGCGTGGGTGAGGCGGATCATGGGCTCGTCGGCGCCGAACGGGTGGTCGACGTATTTCTCGATCAAGAGATCGTGCTGCTTGGCGAGGCCGTGGAGCAGCGTGCCACGTTCGGGGGTGTAGTACTTGTACGAGAGCTCGTCCGCTGCGATCTTCTGGGCGAGCCGCACGGTCTCGGCCAGCGCCTTGGGCGTCTCGAAGGGCAGCGCCAGCATGAACGAGGCGAACACGCGGATCTTCGCCGCGTGGAGCAGCTCGAAGGCCCGCAGGACCTCGTCGTTGGTGAAGCGCTTGTCCAAGAACTTCGCTCGATACGCCTCGTCGCCGGTCTCGATCCCCAGCACGAGGTAGTCGCAGCCCGCCTGGGCCAGGAGCTCCACCACCGCTGGCTTGAGCTGCTCGATGCGTGCGTGGGCGGCCAACGGCAGCCCGATGCGCTCACGATACGCAGGCAGGAACTCGGCGAGCCACTCGCGCTTCGGGGGAAGCACTTCGTCCCAGAGCGCGAACCCGAACGGTACCGGCCCCGCGCGCTTCGCCGCCTCCATTTCCGAGAGGACACGCTCGGGGCTTCGCATGCGCATGGCGCCCTTGGTCGGCTGCTGGTTGGCGCGGCGATACGCGTCGACTCCGCAGAAGGTGCAGGTGTACGGACAGAAGCCGCGCGCCGTGGCCACGCCCAGCGCTACCTCGTACCGGTTGCCATCGTTTCGCGCGTCGCCGAAGAGCGACCGATCCCAGTCGGGGAGCGCGTCGACGTCGGGCGCCCACCAGCGCTCGAGCGGATCGAGGTGCCCGCGGCGCAAGATCCCCGCGTGGGCGCGCTCGGGTGCTTCGAGCCAGTTTCTCAGCGGCTCCTCGCCTTCGCCGACCGCGATGGCATCCACGTCGAGCTCGGTCAACGTCTCGCGCGGATACATGGTCGGGTGCGCGCCGCCGGCGATCCGTCGCGCCTTCGGCAACGCCACCCTGGCGGCCCGCGCGACCTTCTGCGCGACACTCAACCGGCAGGTCATGAACGAAAGCGCAACCGCGTCGCCGGCGGTTCCAGCGAGCACCTCGGCGATGGCCTGTTCGCTCGCCGCCTCGGGCACGACCAAGAGCCCCGTCTCGTGGCCGTGCGCTCGGAGCCACGCCGACAGCGCTGCGATGGAGCTGTTGAAGCGCACGCCCGGAAGGGCGGTGTGAACGAAGACGACCCGCATGCGCTCGGGTGGAACGATAGCACTCGGGGCGCAGCGCGGACTCCCGGACTCACTTCAAACAGTAGAGCTCGCCGGTCTGGACGTCGCTCGCCACACAGGCGGAGCAGGCGACTTCGAGTGGTTTGTCATTCTGGTCCACGTAGCTGAGCTTCGCGCCGCTGCACGCGCACGACTTTGCCCACGTGCCGGTGTACGTTCCCGGTTTGAAGACGTTGACGCCGTTGTATTGAGGCGTCGGCACACACAGGGCGGCGAGCGGGGCGCAGGCACCGCCGACGCAACGATCGTAGGTCGCGCCACACAAGGCTCCATTCGGGCTCGCGTCGTAGGAGCACATCCCGTTTTTGCACGTGCCGGACTCGGTGTGGCAGATCGGCGGGCTGATGCACGTCTTCCAGCACCCGCCGCAGTTCTGTGCGTCATTCAGTGTGTCCGCGCACACCGTTGGCGCCTCACCGCCACCATTGCAGAACGTCATGCCGTTCGGGCACTTCTCGACGCACTTGGCCGCATTGCACGCGGGGACCGCCTTGGGCGTCGCGCTCGTGCACGCGTAGCCACAGCTTCCGCAGTTCTCGACGTCGCTTTCCAGATCCGCGCATCCTTTTGGGCAGAGCGTGAGCGCTCCACAACCCGGTGCCCCGCCCATCGAACCACCGGTGCCCGCCGAGCCGGAGGCCCCTCCGTTGCCGCCGAAGGAACCGCCCCCGCTCACGCCACCCAAGGCGCCGTTCGATCCCGGAGTTCCCGCCGCACCCCCACCCCATGAGGTGCCTCCCAGCGCGCCCACTCCCGAGTCCCCTTCACCACGCCCGGTCGAACCGCCTGGCGCGCCGCATCCGGTGACGATGGAGGCTGCGGCGACGAACCTGATCAAGCCAAAACGAAATCGCATGACCGCTCCTGCGCCCGCGCGTTCGGGACGTGCCGGTCCCGGCTTGGGTCGCGCCGCCCATACGCAGCTCGGCGGAACTCCTTCTTGACCCGAGCGGCCAATCCGCTGACCCCAACGGCCAGCGGGTTGGGGTGAAAACAGCGGGAGAAAGGGAGCTTCGCTCTGCGTCGCGCGTATCATCGCCTCATGCGAAGCGGTTGGTCTTGGATCGCGCTCTTCTGTGTCGCCTGCGGCTCCGACTCCGGTGGCGGTGGCGGCCCAGGTCCCGATGGCGGATCGGGTGGCGCGGCAACGGGCGGCACCGGGGCTTCGAGCGGCGCGGGCGGAGCGGGCACCGGGGGCAGCGGCGCAACCGCGAGCGGCGGTGCCACGAGCGGCGGCAGTGCGGGCGTCGCCGCGGGCGGGAGCGGCGGCGCAGCGGGCGGCGCGGGCGGTGCGGGCGCCACCTCGGGTAGCGGCGGTGCCACTGGTGGGAGCGGCGGCACGGGCGGCTCGACCCTCGACAACACCCAACGCTGCACCGCGTATTGCGCTCAGGCCGCGACGCTCGGTTGCCCGAACCCACCGCCGGGGTGCATGGACGTCTGCATGACGCAGGCGGCGGGTCCTTGCGCGAGCAGTTGGCAACCGGCGCTCGACTGTCTGGTCAAGAACAACGGTGCGCTCTGCGCGCCCGCGTCTGCCTGCGCTACCGAGCTCAGCGCCGCGGCGAATTGCGATGGCGGTGCGCTCCAGCTCTGCGCCAACTACTGCAAGGTCGCGCGCTCGAGCCCGGGCTGCACGTCGGAGACGTGCTATCTCGATTGCGGCACGCACACGCAGCAGTCGAACCCGTGCAAAGGGCAGTGGGGCTCGCTCTATTCGTGCGCGATGAACGGCGGCACGCCGAACTGCACGGACATCCAACCGACGTCCGGGGCGTGCACCAGCGCCCAGAACCTGTTGGCGCAGTGTACCGGCACCGGCGGCACCGGCGGCACTGGTGGCACGAGCGGAACCGGTGGCACCGGAGGGACCGGGGTTGGCGGAGGCGGCACGGGCGGCACGGGTGGCACGGGTGGGACCTGCGCGGCTCCGAAAGATCCGACGCTGACGGGTTGCTCGCAGCCCGACGGAAACCTCAAGGTCACCGGTGCGACCGCGATGGTCGCCGTCACCTACGGCGTGGCGAGCGCGCCCGCCACGTGTACCGCGGGCAACTCGCAGCTCTACACCGTGAGCGCGAGCGGTACCGTGAACCTGGGCGTGCCGAGTCCGGGCTGCTTGATGCACCGCGTCTGCAACTACGACCCCACGTGTACGACCAAGTATTCGCCTGGAAAGCTCCTCTCCCGTTGTTTCAATGGGACTAGCATCAGCTGTGTCGTGCAGTGATTCCCTGCCGCGACGCTTCGGGCGTCGCGGCGTGAGCTAAGATCCCGCTCGTGGCCCGCGAGAACTACGAAGACCCTCGAGTGCTCGCGTTGCTCGCCGCATCGCTCGCCGCGCAGCAGCCGACGCTGGCCAGCTGGGGCGTTGGCTCCACCGGCGTGCGGCTGGTGATGAACGCGTGCGAGAGCCGCTGCTTCTTCTGCGCGAACCCCGGAGTCACGAACCCACCGCCATCGGCCATCACGCCGTGGTCGGAGCTCCAGCGCTGGCTCGAAGAAAACCGATCCCTTCGCCTGCGCCGACTGTGTCTCGTCGGTACGGAGCCCGCGCGCCATCCCGACTTCGAACGATTGCTCGAACGCGCGCGCGACGTGGGGTTCGAGGAGCTCGAGCTCATGACCTCGGGGCTGCGCTTGGCCGAGCCCGGAGAAGCCGAACGTTGGGCAGAGCGGGGCGTGGTCACCATCGCGTCGCCGCTCTACGCGGGAGAGGCCGAGCTCCACGATCAGGTGGTTGGGCACGCCGCCTTCGAGCGCACGGTCGCCGGACTTTCTTCAGCTCGCGCCGCGGGCATCGAGGTTCGCGTCCACACGCTCGCATTGCGCCGAACCCTGGGTCGGCTGCCGCGACTCGCCGCCTTCGTTCGCGAGCGTTTCGGTACGCGGCTCGCGCTCGCGCCGGTGCGGCCCAAGGAGCAGCTCTTCGACTACGCGCGCGAGGTGCCGAGTTGGGACGCCCTCGAGGCTGCTCTCGACGGAGAGCCCGACCTCTCGCTCGTGGGCTTCCCGCTGTGTCTTGCCCCGCACGTCACGCGCGGGGCTGCGACTTCCATCGAGCTCTACTTCCGCGGGCAAGCCCGCCGCTGGCTTCCGGAGTGCGAGCCGTGCGCCGAGCGAGAGCGTTGCGGAGGAGTCCTCGCCGCCGAGCTCGTGGCGGCGCGGGTGCGGCCGCGATAGCGCTTGGAGGACCTGCTATGACGGCGCCGCCATGTGTTGGAAGGACGAGAAGCCGCTGCCGGCGCATTAGCGCGTTGGTTTTCGCCTGCGCGGTCTTCGGAGCGTTGGCGTGCGCCAGCGACCCGGAGGAGACCACCTGCTCGGCGTGTCGAGCGCCGTCGTACACTTGTTCGCGGGGCGCGGGGATCGAGTCGATCACACTGCTGATTTCGGCCCGTTCCGAGCAGCAGTGCAACGCCGACGCTACCGTGGGTTTCGAGCACTTTCGCATCACCTGCGCGCCGCTCGAGGTGTGCAAGCAGGGAACCGACATCTGCTACTCCGCAGAGCTCGATTCGGATTCGCTGAGGTTCGTCGGCGAAGGGTTTACCTACACCTGCTACCCGAAGAAGTGAGCAACGAGAGGCCGTTCTGGGGCGAGCTCGTGGCGGCGCGGGTGCGGCCGCGATAGCGCTTGGATTGGCGCGTTGGCTTTCGGCTAGGCGGTCATCGGAGCATTGGCTTGCGCCAGCGGGAGTCGAGTCGATCACCTCTTGATTTCGGCCACGAGTCTGGTGCGGGCCATGCGGTGCCGCGTTAGACTGACGTCGCGTCATGAGCCAGTCCGCGCGGCGTGGAGGCACCCCCGAAGACTTCTGGGCGATTCCGGAAGAGGAGCGTTTCCATGAGCTAATCGGCGCCGAGCTCATCGAGAAGGCTGCGCCGAGCGGAGAGCACGGTGGCACGCAGGCTGGGATCATCGGCGCGGTCCAGGGCCCGTTCCATCGGCGGTCCGGCGGCGGCGGTCCCGGAGGCTGGTGGATTGCAACCGAGGTCGAGGTCCTCTTGGAGACCGGGGACATCGTGCGGCCGGACATCCTCGGCTGGCGGCGCGAGCACTGTGCAGAGCGACCCACCGGCATGCCGGTCAAGCTGCACCCGGACTGGACCTGCGAGATCCTGTCGCCGAGCAACGCCACTCACGACACGGTGAAGAAGCTTCGGCTGTACCAGCGCGTGGGCATCCCGCACTACTGGATCGCCGATCCACGCGACGCGACGCTGACTGTCATGCGCTGGAACCAAGATGGCTACATCACCGTGCTCCGAGCCGAGCGGCACGAGGTCGTACGGGCGGAACCCTTCGATGCGATCGAGATCGCAGTCGGGACGCTATTCGGGGACGACCCGCCAGAGGGGTGAATCAGCGCGCGGCTCGGATTCTCGGTGCGGGGGCCTCGGCAGCTACTACCCGAAGAACAGGAGCGGTCCGCCCCGGGGCCGCGTCGAGCGTCAGCGCCCGAGCGCTCGTGCCCAGCGCCCAGAGAGATCGTGGAAGTCGACCGGGCCTTCCCTCATGCGCTCGCGATCGAGCGGAGGCGTGTCGACCGAGCTGCTGCTCACCACGCGTCGCACGCCTGGCGGCAGGTCGTCGAGCTCCACGGGCAAGTCGACGTCTCGGGGTTCTGGCGCGTTCAAGAAGGACTCGAAACTGTTGGAGGCGTGCACGCGGTCGCTGAGAAAGGGTCTCTCGTCGCCGCAGAACCGCGCGAGCACCGTCTTCAGGATCGAGCAATGGTCCAACACGACGTTGGGGCCCTTGCCTGGCATCACCCACGGTGAAATGACGAGCGTCGGCACCCGAACTCCGTAGGGCACCACCAGCGCTTCGGCGGGGACCTCGGTGGCCTCTTCGGCGCTGCCCGTCGGGAACCGAAAGGCCTCGCGCACGATCTGAAAGTGCCTGGGCGCCGTGGCTTCGTTGGTGATGGTTCCGGCCGATTCGAAATGGACGGCGCGCCCGAGACGGATGGCCAAGGGGCTTTCGCCGGCGTCGCGGTCCAAGCCACCGCTCGCCTCGCCGGGGCGCCGGCCACCCTCCGCACCGGTGACGTCCGCACGCACGGGCCCGAGGACGTCGGCCGCCGGGGGTATCACGTGGTCGTAGAAGCCTCCGTGCTCGTCGTACGTCACGATGAGGAGGGTCTTGTCCCACGCCTTCCCGTTCCGAAGCGCAGCATACACCCGGCGTAGGAAGCGCTGACCTCGGTACATGTCCGCATCCGGGTGATCGTCATCCTGTGGGTGGGCGTGCATGGCAGGCTCGACCGCACAGAACGACGGGAGCGTGCCTTCGGCGGCATCGTGCTCGAAGTCCTCGAGGCGCTTGATGTGAACGTCGTCCGTCGCGTAGCGCGCAAACATGCGCAACATCGTGACCGACGGAAACGACTCGTAGACGCGCCAGCTGATTCCGCGCCGTTCGAGAAGATCGTAGATGGTGTGCGCGCGGGAGAGCACCCACTGGTCGCCGTGGTTGTTGTCGAGAATGGGAACCCCGACGCGGTCGTGTTGAACGTCTCCCGTGAGAGACAACATGCGATTCGGCAGGGTTGGACCGGGGTGGGAGCAGAAGTAGGTGTCGCTGTACGCGAAGTTCTTGGCGAAGAACGTCGTGATCGGCAGGTCGTCCTTTCCGTAGTATCCGAGCACGTCGAACTGCGTGACTATGCCAGCCGGTTGATTCGGGTCGTCAGGATCTCGGACCTCCCGTTGCGGCTCGCCCTTCAGCTGCCGCCGGCGGTAGTTCTCCACGAAGCCGCGCGGGTCGTTGATTGGGTGTCCCGCCGGACCGGGCATCTTCACGCTGAGCTGTTCGCTCACGTCTGCCAGCTCATGGCCCACTCCAGTGGGCAGTCGCGTCAAGAAACCCTCGGCGTTCGCCCTGAACTTGGCGTTTCGCAGCGGTTGCACCGGTGGACGAGGTTCGGGGTCCGGTGCGGGGAGCGGCTCGACGGCGAGCGCCGCTTGATTGACGGCGGCCATCAACTCGGAACTCCAGCCGTCGGCCCCGTCCGAGATCGGATCCAGACTGCGATACCCGAGCACGTGGTCGTACGATCGGTTCTCCATCATCACGACGACGATGTGCTCGATCTTGGCCTTGAGCTTGTCGGCCGCCCAGGTGTCCCCACGGCGGTTGGAAAGAAACCGGACCGCGCCGGCGCCTTCGTTCAAGACGATGCGCCCGATGGCTGCGGTGTAGTCCGGCCGAGGCTTCGGCTCCGGCTCGAGTGGCGCGATGTGCTCGAATAGGACGTCGGCCCCATCGAAGCGTGGCGCTCGATGCGTCAGGTGAGCTCCGAAGATCGACATGAGGAGCCCCGCGCCCCTCAGCGTGGCGGGGCTGGACTTCTCGACCGGATCTCCCGCGGCGCTGGCCCCGAGCTTGGCGAACGCGTCCTTGATGGCCTCGCGGACCTTGCTCTCGATCAAGTGCTCGAGGAAGGGCACGCCAGCAGCGCCGGCCGGGATCCCCAGTGGCAGCACCGCAACCAGGGCGAGCACCGGCAGACTCAGATCGATGTCGAGCGGTGTGAAGTCGTACCAATAGACGAGATACGGAGTGCCATCAGGATGGATCCGGATGCCGAGCTCGACCTGCATTTCGCAGTCGTCCAGATCGAGCGACGCGAGCTTCTGACCTCGGAACGTGAGACTCGCTTCTCCTCCCACGCGAACGGCCAGGCGAAGCGCTGGGGTCTCGGCACCGAGGCCACTCCCAGGACCGACCTGAACGTCGATGGAACGCACGTGGAGCGGTCTCAGATCCACCGCCAGTCCGTGCGACAAGCTCGGCGCGCTGTAGAGCACGCGTCGGTCTTCCAGCGGGCGCTCCTTGTCCTTCTTGGGGAAATTCTTGAAGGCGTCCCACATGTCGAGCGTCTCTGCCGCGGCCACGTCGGTGACCCTGATCAGAAGCTCGCTCGGCCCGTCTGCGTCAGTGTTCCCGTAGATCTTGATCCACGCGCCATGTTCGCCGATCAGCTTTTGGACGCGCGACTGCAGCTCCGAAACCGAGATGCGCCCTTCGCCCAAGACCGTTGCCTCGACGTAGTGATCTCCGACGACCACGCCCCCCTGCGGCTCGACCTCCAAGCGAAACATGCGAGGATTGCCAGCCGAATCGCGAGGCCGCCCCAACGTGGAGAGCCCGACCGGGCAGCGGAGCTCGCGCGAGCTCGTTTGTCCCAGGACGACGCCGTCGGGGTCGATGAGGCGCATCTGTCCGTTCCAGCGGTCGGACGCGGCTGCCGAAGTGATCGTCGCCACGAAATGCCCTACACGATTGAGCTCGAACGCGGCGGTCGTCGTGGAGGACGTCAACCGGGTCGGCTGAACGAGCGGCGGAGCGCTCTCGGACTCGATGGTCTCGTGGAGCTCGACCCGCAGTTCGCCCCAAGCGTCGAGCAGCCGCTCGCCGGGCTCGTGGATTTGGGGCTCGCTTTGCCCGCGCAGCGCGTACCGCCAGCGGCCCACGGGCACCCCGCGCCGGTCGCGAAACTTCGCGAGGTCCCCGAGCGTCACCTCGTCTCTGGTGAACTCGTCGCCCTTGGGATCGAAGACCTTGAGCTCGACGGGGATCGGCGTCGTGATGAACTCAGGCCGCGCGCTCTGCGCGTCGACGTCGGACACGCGTTCGACGCGCCGGCGCACGCGCGCAGCCGCCCACCGTCGCAAGCGACCAGGCCGCCAGATCTGGAGGTCACCGCTCTTTTCGAGGCTGAAGGTCGTGCCTTCGGGCCCCTCGTTCTCGCTGAACGAGAGGCGCGCGTCGACCAAGGTCTGTTCGAGCGTGAACGGCATTCGATACCCCTCTTTCGGTGCCCCCGTCCCGCGCCGAATCTACACGAGTCGCGCCGGAGCGGTTCGCCAACCATCGCGAGTGACGCATCGGTCGCTGCGAAGGCTCGTGCCAGGCCTGCTGGCCGAGCCCCACGCGCGGCATTGGCCGAGCACGCGCGGCCCCTCCACTACCTAGACGCAGGTTGGTCGAACGGATCGCCGACCCCAATGCGTCACTTCCACCAGTTCATGTACTTGCGGAGCTGCGTTGCCAGCTCGAGCGTCGTGTACTGCGGCAAGTCGTGGACGCGGGTGAACGTGTAGGTGCCGGCTCCGCCGATGCCGTTGGTGCAGCTGCCGGCGTGCATGGCGGCAAACTGCCGATAGAGAAAGCCCGTGGAGTTCGGCGCGAGATCGGTCGTGGGGCGATCCAGATAGACGTAGTCGCCGTTGCCCTTCGGATCGAAGTTGTCGATGCCGATCACGATGGCAAGCTTCGATTTCACGCCGGGGGCGAGGGCCACGGTCTTCTTGCACTGCGGCTCGTAGAACGTGTTGCTGATGGTCGTCGAGCTGTAGTCCGCGCTCGAAAAGAGATAGCGCTCGAACAGAATGGCGCGACCCTTGGCTGCAATGGTCTTCACCATGGTGGGGTAGGCCGTCGTCACGTCGCCGATGCCGCCGCTCGACCAATACGCGATGAAGCGCCCCGCATACGGCGCCGGCAGCGCGTTCATCATGGCGATGAGCGCTTTCCCCTCGGGCGTGCCGTCGTGATAGCCCTGGGCCTTTTCCCGGAACTCGTCGAACGCCACGTAGTCCCAGCCCTGATCGATCTTCCCTTGAAACCACGCCACCGCGTCGCCCGCGAGCACGGTCGGCGCTTCGTCGCGCGAGAGCTTGTAGGCCCACTTCCCGCCTTTGCTCCGCCAGTAGGCCACCGTGTCGTTCTCGACACCGCACGGGCTCACCGAGCGAGTCACCATGATGTTCTCGCCGCTGCCCGCCTGCGCATCCATCAGCGGTTGGGAAGGGATGCCCGCGTAGTGCACGAAGATCGGCCCCGAGCCCACGGGCTGGATCGGATAGCCACACGCCGTCGCACCACCGGTTCCAGTCGCACCACCGGTTCCAGTCGCACCACCGGTTCCCGCCGCGCCACCGGTTCCAGTCGCACCACCGGTTCCCGCCGCCCCTGCGATTCCTCCTGAACCTGCCGCGCCCGCCGCACCCGCCGCGCCTGCACCACCACCTGCGCCGATGCCGCCCGTGCCCGCGCTGCCGCCGGTTCCACGGGCTCCTGCGGGTTCATCGTCCGAGCCTCCGCAGGCGACCACAGCCAGAGCCAGAGCGACGACGAGAGGGCGAGTCTTGCGCATGCGGTTCGACGAGTGCACGGCTCGTGCCGCCGCGAGAACGCGCTGAAATCACGCGAGCCGAGCCGCGCGAGTCAACCTCACGTTTACGCCTGCCAACTACGAGGCAGCTTGGCTCAGCGAACCGAATACGGGTCCACCCGTGATTTCCGTTCTTGGGGCGTCGTAACCGGACTCGGGTTGGGCTTGCGCGGATCGGCGTCCCGAGCGGCTGCGCTCCGGGCGGGCTCCACGACCTTCTCCGCGGGCGGCCCCGCAAGTGCCTCCGGCGATGGCGGTGGTTGGGCGACGGGCGCGGCGGGGGGCGGCGTTGCCGCCTGCATCGCTGCCGGTTCGGCTCGGCCCGCGGCCTCGCGGCGAAGGACGGAAATGCCGAAGCCCACCAGCGCGAGCAGCGCTGCAGCGACTACGAGCGTGATCACGGCGGCGAGCAGGGCGGGTGAACGTCGCGGCGCGGCCGCACTGACTCGTCCCGGCTCCGCAGTGGAGTCTCGAGTGATCGTCGTCGACCTCGATTCAGTCGGGGTTGGCCTCGACCCTTCGTGGGTCGGATCCAGCTGGGTCGGAGCAGACGGTGGATCCCAGCGCGGGCTCGCTGAGGCTTCGGGCGGGGCGGTGTCCCGTGGCGCGTTCGGCGGTTCGAGGGGCTCTGTGCCCGGGTCCGGCAACGGACCGAGGCTCGCGAGTGGATCGGAGCCGAGCACCAGCGTGGACGCGAGCGCTGCGGGGCGAGTCGCTGGTGCGTGGACCCGGACGGTCGGCTCGGCCAAGAGCAGCGGAGCGGGCGAAGCTTCGGGAGACGAGATCTCGGGCGGCGGTGCACCAACGAAGAGCGTCGCCCCGAGATCGCCGAGCCCCGCAAGGACGCTGCGCAGGCTGGTCTGCATCTCCCAGGCAGATTGCCAGCGCCCCTCCCGCTCGTGCGTCAGCGCGCGATTCACGAGATCCACCACCGGCTGAGGCATGCCCGGCACGACGCTGGAGAGCGACCGAGCGCGCTCGGTCATGGCCGCCCGAAGCCGCTCTTGCGGTGTCGAGCCCTCGTGCACGGCGCGGCCCGACAGGAGCTGGAACAGGCCAGCGCCGAGCGACCACAGATCGGTGCGCGCGTCGACCAGATCCCAACGTCCCAGCGCTTGCTCCGGAGGCATGTAGGCCGCGGATCCGAGCATCAGACCGGTCTGCGTGGCCTCTTCGCCGCTCTCCACCTCGCACACTCGCGCGATGCCGAAGTCCAGCACCTTGGGGGTCCCGTCTCGGGTGACGAAGATGTTGCCTGGCTTGAGATCGCGATGGATGACCCCGCGCTCGTGGGCCGCGACGAGGACGTCGAGAACCTTGTCCGCATAGCGAAGCGCCGTGCGCGGATCGAGGCGGCCGCCGGCCTCGCGACGCAGCTCCGAAAGCGTCTTCCCCTCGAGCAGCTCCATGACCAGAAAGGCCAACCCGTCGTCGGTCACGTCATCGTCGAACACGCGCACGGCGCAGGGGTGATTGATGCTGTTGGCCGCGTAGCCTTCCCGTTGGAAGCGGCGGCGGATGTCGGGCAAGACCGAGAGGTGGGGCTGCAAGAGCTTGATCGCCACTCGGTTCTTGTTGCGGTGAGTCGCCGCGAAGACCCAAGCCATGCCCCCGGCCCCGAGGAGCGCGTCGAGATGCCAGCGGTCCTTCAGCACCGTTCCGACTCGAGCGCGGGCGGCTTCCAGCGAGGGGGCGGACACCGACCACACAGCATATCAGACACTTCCGGCTCTTCACACCCAGCGCACGAGATGCCGCAGCCTCGATCGGTTCTCGCCGGGCCGAGCGTGAGCGCCGCCGGCCGTTGCGGAGAGTTGGGCCGGGACGTGGCGGTACGATGGTGTTCGCCGCGTGGAGCGCAAGCGCGTGCGAGCCAAGGCGGGGGCGCCCTGGTTCGACGGCGCTGAGCAGAGGCGGGTTTTCAAAGAGCAGGTCGGCGCGAGGCCTGGGTGGCGACTACGAAGGAGCCGGCGGGAGTGGGTGGATTCTGAGGTTCCGGAGCTGCATGGCCGTGGCGGTCAGCAGAGCGAGCAAGACCTCGCGCATGAGGTCGCGCCACGGTCGGGTGCGCTGCGCATCAGCTCGCAGCGTCACACCGCGCCAGAGTGCGAGCAGGGTGTAGGCGATGCGACGCAAGACCATCACCACCACAGTGGCGCGCGGGATCTGCTCAATCCACGGATGGTCGTCTTCGGCGAAGGCTTGTCGCAGAACGCAGACCGGACTGTGAGCTCCAGGCGCGCGCTCGTCGGCGAGAGCGGCTCGACGCGAGGGCGCGGCGCGGGCGCCGGCCCAGGTCCCGAGGATCCCGAGTTACCTGCTCCAGACATTGTGGATAACTGCCCTTGGGCTGCCTCGGGGTTCGGGGTGAGGGTCGCCGGCACGTCCGGGCGCGGGAACCTCCTCGCGATGAGCTCTCGAGCTGTCGCTTGGACTTCCCCCGCGCCTCGCCCAGGAGCTGCGCCACGTTGTCCCGGGTCAGGTATCCCGAGAGCATGTAGAGCCCAGTCAAGTGGATCTCTCCCGACGCGAGCTCGTCGAGGACCTGGGGAACCGCTGAGCGCTACCCGCACGCGCTTGTTGGCTCCGTCCTCCGAGTAGCCCAAGCTCACGAAAGCAGAGAGCAAGCGTCCTCGAGGTAGAGCCGACGACGGTCGAGCTCGGCCAGGTGGAAGATGACGTCCGCAGAAGCGGCGCGCTCGGTGCTGACAGCGGCGGAGAGGAGCTCACGGAGATCGCAGTCGGAGACCGAAGAGAGAGTCTGCATACTCTCGGCATAACATGCGATTTTTCGGCCTCACCGCTGACCTCCTGAGCGCTCTTCGAGCACCGAAACGCGGTCGCGCGCCGTCGCGCGCGCGAAGCGTGATGAGCAGGCGACAGCGCGCGGAGCAGACGCCATCCGCCATGCACTCGACCAAGTGCGAACGCGGCTCGCTCGAAAATGCGTCAAGACAAATCAACCGAGCCATGCACTTTCTCATTCGTGACACCGACGGCAGCGAGCGCTGCTGGCACGCCCCCGCGACGAAAGGGCGTGCACGCGACGCCCTCGGTGGTCTTTGGCAGCGGCAGCTCCGTGGGCAACGCACGGCGGGCCGAGAGTAGATATCGACTTTCCCTCCTCCTCGCCCGCGACGTCCTCACGACGGCACGACGGCTTCGCGTCACCTCCCGCGGCCCCAAGCTCGACTTCTACAAGGCGCTGGCGAGCGTGCAGGAGATCCTCATCCTATCGCACCGCGCCCCGCGCGTGAGCCTCCACCGCCGTGAGCCGGACGGCACCTGGACCAGTCAGGAGGTGTCGGAAGCTGGCTCCATCGAGCTCAGGTCCGTGGGCGCGACCCTTGCGCTCGACGAGGTCTATCGAGATTTCGGCTCGGAGTGATCGCGCGGCTGCTTCGTTCTCGCGGCTCGCCGATGGAACTGGGTTAGATGGATTGCGGGCCCCGCGCTTGCTGTTTTGGGTGGCACTCGCCCGTCCTGGCTACAGTAAGGTAGACTAAGAGCCGCGAGGTGCGCGTGTTGGGCGCGCACCTCGCGTCCCGTGACGTTGACGCGCGCCTCCCCTCTCTCTTTGCTGCTGGTTGCCTGTGGCGGACAGGTCGAGCTCTCGGACCGCCCCGACGCCGCGCCCGATGCCAGCATCGTCGATGCGGGGTCAGACATCGAAGATGCCGCAGAGGCCGAGGCATCGATCTGCGGACCCGGCAAGTACGAGGTCCCGGACGGGTGCTACACCTGCGAGCAGGCCGGCGGGGTTGTCTGGCAAGGTTTGGTCTCGGCGTGGGATGCCGCGAAGCAGTGCGAAACGGGCGACAAGTGTGTTTGGTCTGGGATTTTCCACAGTTTCTGCATCGCAAGCTGTGGCACGCCCGTGGCGGAGAAGAACCTCGACGCGCTCCACGCTGAGCTCAAGAAGCTGCAAGCGAGCCCCTATTGCGTCTGCCCCCACGGTGAGCCGCCCGAATGCTTTCCGCCCCCCGACAGCGTCCTCTCCTGCGTTGACGGTGGCTGCAAGTGACGGCACGCGGTGTTGACACGAGCCGACATGAAATCTCGCACGTGAGACGCGCTGCAATTTGTGGCATCCTCCTGTTCGGCGCGTTCGCGGCCTGTGGCGGAAAAGTCGACCAGGTGGAACTACAAGACGCTGCCGGAGCGGACGTCAGCAGTGCTGACGCGGGACCGGACGCCGAAGATGCGGGCGAAGCGGAGGCGGCCGGTTGTGGGCCAGGCGAGCACGAGCTTCCGGGTGGGTGCTACACGTGCCAGGAAGCCGGGATCATTGTCGGGAAGGGTCTTGGCTTGGCCTGGGAAGCAGCGAGGAAGTGCGAACCCGGCGACAAGTGTGTCTTGTCGCAGGATGTCGATATCTTCTGCGTTCTCAGCTGTGGAGAACCCGTCGTGGAAAACAAGGTCGACGCGCTCTACGCTTCGTTCCAGGAGCTGAACGACAGCTCGTTTTGCGTCTGCCCGCACGGCGCCCCGCCCGTGTGCCTACCAGGCCCCAAGATGGAGTGCATCAACGGCCGATGCGAGTTCCTGTGAGCCCTCACCGCCCCACGAACCCAATCGTGACTTCGACGTGGTCGGCGAAGATCTCGATGGCGTCGGGGTAGGCCGTCAGGCCTCGGGTGCGTGCGGCGGTTCGACAGCGCTCCCACACGGGGCCGCCGCCCAGCGCGTCGACGAGCTTCGCGGTGGCGTCGGCGTTCTTCCGATACCGGCTCTCGCTGATCCAGATCGCGCTGACCACCGCGTCACCTTCGGAGCGCATGGCCCAGAACCCTCCGGTCAAGCCGAGGGCCACGAGCTCCGCTCGCCGCGAGCACACCGGGTCGGGCAACGCGGCGCCGTCGAAGGTCGTCGGGCGCGTGATGCGGGAGCGACGGCCGTCGGTGCCGAGCGTGAGGCACATGGTCTCGGAGCGGCCTTGGGTGTGGAGGTCGTCGAGATAGAAGACGGCGCTGTCGCCGTCGGTGTCGAGCATGCGGCGAGCGGCGTTGGGTTCTTCGGCGAAGAACTCACGCACGCCCGCTTCCGGGAAGGCTCGGGTCACGCGTTCGATCCACGCCGAGGCTTCTTCGGTGGCGTCGCTCAGGGCGAGGCGATGGGGGCCAGAGGGGAGGCGGAGCACCGGGTTCAGCTTGAAGTCCTCGAGGGCCCGTGCCGAGCGTGCGGGATCGAGCACCGGCTCGAGGCGGGCGGGCAGGCCGGCGGGGAACACGGCCTTCACGACGTCGTCGACGAGCATGCGACGCGTCGAGACGTCGGCTCGCCGCTTGGCCTTGCGCAGAGCCTCTTTGTCGACGCCGAGGGAGTGGAAGATCTTGCGCTCCTGCGCGTCCTGGAAGATCCGATAGTGACGGTCCGCGGCGTATTGCCCGCTCGTCAGGTACACGAACGCCCGGAGTGGCGTCGACACCGAGTCGGCTGGGATCTCTTCGTGTGCTTCCCAGAAGAAGCCGTTCACCGAGCGGTTGTTGCCGTACCAGTAGCGGGCGAGACGGAGATACGCGCGGTACTCCTCGCGCAGGCGTGACTCGTAGCGTTCGAGGGCGGCGCCTTCTTGGCTCGCGTCGCGGAGCGCGGTGAGCACTGCGAGCGAGGCGTTGGCGGCGCCGCGCACGGCGAAGTCGACGCCTCCGGACAGGATGGGATCGACGAAGCAGGCGGCGTCGCCCACCATCACGAAGCCCGGACCCGCGAGCTTCTTGTGGGCGAAGGACCAGTCTTTCACGAAGAAGTAGTCGTTGCCGTCGGGTTGCTGCACGAGCTTGCCGCTCGCGAGGGGCAGGTCCGCCTGGGCCACGAGCTCGTGGAAGCGCTCGGGCGCGATCCGCGCGCGCTCGCGAACGACCACGCCGATGCTGGTGCGATCCCGACTGATGGGGATGAACCACACCCAGCCATCGGGGATGGTCACGATGAGTTGGACGTGTCGGCCGAGCGGGCCGGGCACGCCGCCGGCGCCGTCGTAGTAGGCGTAGGTCGACGTCGCACGCATGTCCGGGACGTCGACCGTGAGGGAAAACGTTCGCCCGAAGAGGCAACGTTGTCCGCTCGCGTCCACGACGAAGCGCGCGCGACGCTCTTCGCCCGAAGCGAGCCGGACGCCGACCACGCGATCCCCCTCGACGATGGGGGCGGCGACGTTCACGCCCTCGCACACGTCCACGCCGCGTCGCGCGGCTTCCCGCAGGAGGATTTCGTCGAACTTGGAGCGTTCGACCTGCCAGGCGTGCTCGTAGTCGCGAGCCAGGAGCTCGGCCTCGGTGAGGTTCGGCAGGTCACGCGAAAGCCGTTCATCGAACAGGATCGACCACGGGTCGCGGCTCTCGCCCCACACGTAGAACGCGCCGTACTTGCGAGCGAAGCCGGCCTCTGCGATGGCGGGGCCGAGGCCCAGATAGTCGTCGAGCAAGTCGTTCACCGCGGGCTGCAACGACTCGCCGATATGGTGGCGGGGAAAGCGCTCGGCCTCGTAGAGCGTGACCGGGATACCCTCGCGCGCCAGGATGGCGGCCGTCGTCGAGCCCGCCGGTCCCCCGCCGACCACGATGACTTCTGGCTGCATGCGGCGCCATCATACGCCGAAGCTTCGCGGCCCCGCATCGCGCCGGTGCGGTCTCGTTGTAGACTTTGGTGACCCATGCCGGTGCCCCTGATGGAGGACGGCGCGTACTTCTACGTGTACGAGCCCGACGGCGGCGCGCACTGTCCGAAAGCGCAACGGATCCCGACGCGGGATGGGCGCGTCTTGAGCCGCCGGCGGCACGGCTACGCAGCGCGGGTCGAAGTCGCCGACGTGTCGGATGGGAGACTCCCGATCGCCACCCTGCTCCGGGCTGCGGCCGCGGTCGGCAGGGCGGTCGAGCACGAGCCCCACGCGCTCGCCCGATCGTTTCGTGTACGCATCGGGAACGCGCCAGACTCGGCGGGCGACGACGGCGTCGCGCTCGAGGCTGCGCGAGTGCGAGAGGCGCCGGTTCACCATCCGGTGGACGCCCGCGTGCGCGAGCTCCTCGCTGCCGCGCCGACCGGAGTGCCGCTCGAGGAGCCGGAGCTCCGGCACGGGGCTGCACGTCGCGTGTTGTTCTTCGAGTCGCTCATGAACTCGGACATGCCGCACAACGACTGCGAGCTGTCTCAGGGCGTGCTCCACATGGCGAGCACGCTCTCGGGAACGCCGACTCGTGTGGCGCTGGCCGACGTCAAGATGTCCATCACGGGCACGGAGCGTCCGGTCGTGGGTCTCGACGGCCTCCGCTCCGTCCTGGCCGAAGGCCCCGTCGACCTCGTGTGCATCACGCTGCTCGAAGGCTACTTCGACGGAGTGGTCGCGCTCGTCGCCGAGCTCCGGAAGCTCGGCTGTCGCGCCCACGTCGCGGTCGGGGGCGTGATGCCGACGCTCACTCCCGAGCACGTGGCGTGTCACCTGCCGGACGTCACCTTCGTGTGTCGCGGAGCAGGCGAGTGGTTCGTGCCCCGCCTCGCGGCCATCGTCGGCGACGCGAGCTCCATCGACGTGCCGCTCACGGCGCCGCAAGTGCAGCGCTTGCTGGCGCTCGACGGGCTCTTCTCGATCGACCGCGCGGGCCGCCGCCTGGTCGCGGCCAACCCCCAAAAGACCGTGCGCGTCGAGTCCCTCGATGCCGTGGAGCTCGACCTCGGCTTGCTCGAGCGCCGGCACCTCGAGCGCGGCATCGAAGTGTCGACGTCGCGTGGCTGCATCCACAAGTGCAGCTTCTGCTCCATCATCGGGCGTCAGAGCTACCAGGCGCGGAGCTCGACCGGCGTCCTCGGGCTCTTGGAGAAGTACGAGCAGCGCTACCGCGAGATCTTCGGGAGCGAGGTGCCGAGAAACGCCTACCGCCTGCACGTGAGCGACGACGACTTCGCTTGCGATCGCCAGCGCGCTCGGGAGTTCTTGCAGGGGATCCTGGCGACGCCGTTCCGGCTTTCGTCGGTCCAGGTGTCGGTTGCGGATCTGTGCGCGCGGGTCGACAAGCAGCTCGTCGCGGTGCCCGATCCGGTGCTCTTCGACGCCATCCGCGCGAGCTGCTTCGCCGACTCTGCGGCGAGCATTCCCGAGCGCGACTTCGTGCTCGATCACAAATCGCGGGCGTGGAGCGCCTATCTCCAGATCGGCGTCGAGACCTTCAGCGATCGCGAGCTCGACCGACTGGGGAAGGGCTACGGGCGCGAGCACGTGCGAGTCGTGGTGGACGAGCTGGCGGTTCGCCGCATCCACGTCGACGCCTACTTGATCCTCGCGAACTCCGGGACCCGAGCCGAAGACCTCGTCGACTCGCTGGAAGAGCTCTGCCGGCTCAAGCTCCGGCACCCGAAGTACTTCCACGTGCGCTTCCCGGTCGTGCCCAGGTTGGTCTCGTACTTCCCGTCGGCGAGCCATCGCCGACTCGTTCGCCGTGGTCAGAGTGAAGCCCTCGCCGTGCGTCACACCGCGCGCGTCGAGAGCCATCCGGAGTTCGACTACCCCTTCGTCGAAGCCGACGTCCCGGAAGACCCGTGGGTGCGGGCCATCGACCCATCCGTGTTGAGCGACGAGGCGCTCTACACTCGCTCGCTCGAGGTCTTGGCCGAGCGCTTTCGCGAGCTCGCGGGGGCGGAGACCGAGCTCTCTCGGGAGCGCGAGCACCTGGTGCGGCGGCTCGACGACTTGCCCCGGCGCCTGGTGTTCGAAACCCTCGCGCGGCGCGTCGAATCCGCCGACAAGACTGCTGTCGAGCAGGCGAGCGAGCTCCTCGGGCCGAAGAAGCAATGGCTCCCGGCGTTCCGCCGCTGGGCGACCCAAGGGCCGTCCCGGCTCGTGGTGATCCCGACCTGGCAGTGCGAGCTCCGCTGCGTGTACTGCTACATCCCGAAGCAAGACGGACGCGTGATGGATCGACGCACGCTCGAGCGCTCCATCGAGCTCTTGCTCTCGACCGATCGGAGCGACGTGCTCTTGCAGTTCTTCGGCGGCGAAGCCCTGGTCGAATGGCAGCTCGTGCAACATGGCATCGAGTACGGCCTCGCGGCCGCGCGCCGCGCGCGGAAGAACATCTCGTTCATCGTGAGCTCCAACGGCTGGTCCCTCGACGACGAAAAGCTGGCCTGGCTCGCCGCGCGCCCGGTGAAGCTCGAGCTCTCTCTCGATGGCGCGCCGGATCTCCAGAACCTCTCGCGTCCGGCACGCCTGCCGGTGTTGGACTCCTATCAAAACGGGATCGCGCCGCGCGCCGCGGCCATCGTCGCGAGCGGTCTCCCCACCGAAGTGATCATGGTGGTGGTGCCCAAGAACGTCGGGCGCATGGCCGAGAGCTTCTTCCACATCGCCTCGCTCGGGTTCCGCCGCGTCCAGATCAACTTCGCGCTCGGGGTCACCTGGCGCGACGAGCACAAGCGCGCCTTCGCCGAGGGCCTCCACCGCATCGGGCAGGAGCTCGGGGCGCGCTGGGCTCGCGGCGAACAGCTCTCGTTCGTGAACCTCGAGGCGCCCCCGTTCCCGGTCCGGCTGAACGGTGAGGTCACCGTCGACTTCGACGGCACCATCTACGCCGGGAACGGCTTCCTCCACGAGAATGAGCACAAGGAGAAGCTCGTGGTCGGCCGGCTCGACGACCTGCGCTCTTTCGATCGCTACTTCCTGGACGGCCCGGAAAACGACCGGCTGCTCGAGCTCGGGTATCCACCGGACGTCATGGCGAACAACTGGGCCGTGGGGAAGATCCTGGCGAGCTTCGTCCGGCACATGCAGTCGGCGCGGGAAATCCCGCGTTTTCCCGCGATGCCGTTTGCTCGCGAGGCGGGCTCGGGATACTCTTGAAGAGCCTTTGCCAGGGAGGCGGCATGCAGCGACGTGCGTTCATCGAGGGTGTGCTCGCGGGTAGTGCGACCGTAGCGGTAAGTAGCGCGGCCGTGGCGCGACCGGGAGCCGACCCGACCGAGCTCGCTCGGCCCGAAGCGCCTACTCCGTCCGAGAAGGTCACGCCCACGCCCGACGACCCGACGAGTCTCGAAGAGGTGCTCCCGCTCCTCGCCCCGCTCGCCATCGGCGACGTCATCGGGCTCGGCTGGCGCGTGCAGGCGCTGAGCGGCGTGAGCCGAGGCGCCGCCGTGCTCACACTGCGTGACGAAAGCGAGCGCGACGTGCGCGTCCATCTCTGCCGCCGCGCGCCGGGCTCTGCTCCCATCGCGCACAGCCAGAGCATCGACCTCTTCCTCATGAACGAGGGCGACGGCGCGGCTCCCACCGACGAGACTTTGGGCCGCGTGCTCAACGTCCTCGCCACCTTGATTTCCCACAACGAAAAGCACGGCGCCAGCGCCAGCGAGGCGATGCTCCCGCACGAAGCACGCTTGCTGTTCTTCCGAGCGGAGCGTGCTCTGGTCTGAGCTTCACCATGACCCAAAATCCGAGTGCCCCCGACGAGGCGACCGCCGAGGCCGTCGACTTCACCTTCGAGCTATCGGAGCGCGAGATCGCGTTCGACATCGACGAGGACTTGTACGCGCCCGACGCCATCTACGGCGCGGCCTACCTGTTCATCGACCGCTGCTACGTCTTCTTGGCGCGCCCCGCCGATCGCAAGGTTCGCGTGCGCTTGCGCAGCAAGGGCGCTGCCAGCGCGGAGGAGCTGGAAGCGCTCGCCGGCGAGTTCGCCAACGAGCTCTTGAACAGCCAGCTCCGCTTCCGCATCGGGCGCGCGACCGCGCCGATCCGCGAGCACTACATGGCCCGAGCCTTCTTCGGCCGGGAGCAGAACGCCACCATCGCCGAGCTCTTGGCCGAGCTCGACGCCGAAGAGATGGCCGAAGAGCCCCTCGAGATCCCGGTACCATGGGAAGCGGGCCGAGAGAAGGCGTCGGATGGCTGAGCGCATCGAGTTCAGCGGCTCGCTCTACTCCGCCGACGCCGTGAAGCAGGCCGTCGAAGCCTTCGCGCACCTCGGCAAGTTCGAGCTCGAGTCCGCTGACGACAGAGTGGCCGTGGTGCTGAGCGATCCGGATCCCGAAGTCGCCGACGTGCTGCTCGACGAGCTAGCGAATCACGTGTTGGCGCTCACCGTGCAGAGTCGAGGCTGAGCGATGGCCGAGAAGACCGTCCGCGTGGTGCGGCTGCCGCTCGCGGAGAACAAACTCTCCTTCTTCCGCTACGGCGACTTGGGCGCGAAGAAGGTCCTCACCACCGACACGGGCGCGTTTCACTTCCTCGAGCCCAAAGTGTTCGAGGACTTCTTGGCGGGCCGCATCGGCGCCGAGCACCCCGAGTACCGCGCGCTCTCGGAGAAGGGCTTCTTGCGCGAGGGGCTCGATCTCGAGCGCGTGGCGACCCAGATCCGCCGGAAGAAGCGCTTCGTGGGGCAAGGGCCGCACCTGCACATCGTGATCACCACGCTGCGCTGCAACCAGAGCTGCAAGTATTGCCACGCTTCGCGCACCAACATGGACCGCGTGGACACCGACATGTCGCTGGACACGGCCAAGCAGGTCGTCGATCACGCGATGCAGAGCTCCTCGCCTTACATCAACTTCGAGTTCCAAGGGGGCGAGCCGACGGTGAACATGGCGGCGCTGCGCTTCATCGTCGAATACAGCCGCGAGAAGAACAAATACGAGAAGAAAGACCTCGAGCACTCCTTGGTCACGAACATGACCTACATGAACGAGGAGAACGCCGAGTGGCTCATCGACAACGACGTGATGGTGTGCACCAGCCTCGACGGGCCGGAAGAGCTGCACAACTGGAACCGTACGTGGCGACAAGATGCCAGCGCTTACGCCGACGTGCGCAAGTGGATCGCCTACTTCAATCGCCGCTACATCGAGAAGGGGCGTGACCCCGAGCGCTGGCACGTCGACGCGCTCATGACCACGTCGAGGAAGACGTTCGAGAACTGGAAAGAGGTGGTGGACCTCTACGTCGAGCTCGGGATGCGGACCATCTTCCTCCGGCCGCTGAACCCTTACGGCTTCGCCCTCGATACTTGGAAGCGCATCGGTTACACCGCCGACGAGTACCTCGAGTTCTACAAGCGGACCTTCGACTACATCCTCGAGCTCAACCTGAAAGGCGTCGAAATCTGCGAGGGAACCGCGTCGACGTTCTTGTCGAAGATGCTCACGCTCGACGATCCGAACTTCGTCGACATCCGCTCGCCCTGCGGTGCGGGCACGGGTCAAGTCGCCTACAACTACGACGGGAAGATTTTCACTTGCGACGAGGCCCGCATGACCTCAGCCATGGGCAACGACGCCTTCCAGATCGGGCAGGTCGGGGTCTCGAGCTACGAGGACGCCTACGCCCACCCGACCGTGAAGGCCCTCGCCATGGCCTCGCTCCAGGATTCTTTGCCGCACTGCGACACCTGCTGGAACAAGCCTTTCTGCGGGGTTTGCCCCATGCACAACTACATGTCGAACGGCGACATCTTCGGCCAGCGCCCGAACTCGTCGAAGTGCAAAGAACACTATACAATTGCCTCGATGCTGCTCGACCGTCTGGCCAACGACCCAGACGGGAAGCTCGAGCGGATCTTTCGACGGTGGACTTTGACCCGCCCGCGGGAACCGAGCGGGAGCTGCGCGGTGTGAGGAAGGGGTAGGTGACGCGGATGAAGAAAGACAAGCTGCCCAAAGTGAGCAAGAAGCCCAGCGACTACATGCAGCCGGACGAGCAGCGTCAGGCGAGTGAGCCGAAGAGCACCGCTGATTTGCTCTCGCGCGCCGACGCTCGCCTCGAAGGCATCGAAGGCATCGACCGCGGCTTCGCGGCCCACGCCTCCCACGCGTCCCATGGTTCGCACGGCTCGCACGGTTCCCACGGTTCCCACGGCTCCCATGGTTCGCACGGCTCCCACGGCTCGCACGGTTCCCACGGTTCCCATGGTCAGTGGTGAATCAGCTCGTTCTCACCGTCACCCGTCGTTGCAACCTCCGCTGTAGTTACTGCCCCACGGCGAAGGACGGCCATCCTTCGCTCGACGTAGAATCCGCCCTCCGCGCGCTCGAGCTATTCACTGGTCGCTACGGCGGTGGTGACGTGAAGCTCTTCGGCGGCGAACCGCTGCTCGTTCCCGACGTCGTCGACGCAGTGCTCGAAGCGGGCGAGCGCGACCCGCGCGTCCGCCGCGTCTATCTCTCCACCAACGGGCTCGGCCTCGACGGCGCGCTCCTCGCGCGTCTCGCGGATCTCCCCAAGGTCATCGTCACGCTCTCGCTCGACGGGCGCCCCGCCGACAATCGCCGCCTGCGCCGAGCCCTGCCGGGCGTGCCGGACGCCTACGACCACGTGCTCGCACTCCGTGACGAGCTCACGAAAGCGCCCCGGCTCGTGGTCACGCAGACCATCGCGCCTGCCACGGCCAAGGATGCTGCTCTGAACTTCCAACACCTGCTCGAGCTCGGGTTCTTCCGGCTGAATTTCCTGCCAGGCTATTACCTCGCCTGGCGCGACGAGCAACTCGAGGCCCTCGAACGAAGCTTCGAAGAGATGGCCGACCGCATCGCGGAGCGCTGGCGGAGCGGCTCGCGCCTCTACGTTCGAAACCTGTTCACCTGGGCGCCGACCCCCTTCTTCAACACGGGCCTCGTGGTGGACTCGGACGGCAGCATTCACCCGAGCAACCTCGGTCTCTCGGGGGCGCTCGACGAGCTGCGGTCCGAGACGCGCATCGGGAGCCTCGACGATCCACCCGAACCCGACGCCTTGGCCCGCGCTCAGGCGCGAGTGAACGAGCTTCTCGCTGCGCGGTTGCCAAGCGAAGTATGGCGCTCCACGCTTCGTGTGGACGCCTTGCTCACGCGCTTCTGCCGCCGTCTGTATCCGGAGTACCTGGCGCATCGCGCCCGGCGGAGGGCCGCGTGACTCACCTCCCCGTCGTTCGAGCGTCGAGCCCGAAGAACGACACTCCGTGGATTGGTCCTCGAGGCGAACGCATGGCACGGCTCGAGCTCCACCTCACGTACACCTGCCCTGAACGCTGTGCGTTCTGCTCCGAAGAGCACCGCATGCGAACGTATCGCCGCTATCCAGTGACCTGGGCTCGCGTCGCCACCGTGCTCCGCACCCACGCCAGCCGGGGCGTGAAGAGCGTGCACCTGACCGGCGGCGAGCCGACCATCTTCCCCGAGTTCATCGACGTGCTTCGCCTGGCCAAGAAGCTCGGCATGCGCACCTCGGTGGGCACCATCGGGACGAAGCTCGCCGATCGCGCTTGGGCAAGCGAAGCACTGCCTTGGCTCGACGAGGCGCTGTTTTCGCTCCACGCTCCCAGCGCCGAGTTGCACGACGCGCTCACGGGTCGCGCCGGTAGCTTCGAGCAGGTGGTGGCCGCCATCGAGAACGTGCGCGCCCTGGATCCGAGCTTCGGCGCCTACGTGAACACGGTGGTGACGCGAAAAAACCTCGAGGTCCTGCCCGACACGGTGGCCCTCGCCGCCCGGCTCGGCGCAAAGCTCGTGGTGGTCTCGAACCTCACACCCGAAGGCAATGGGCTCGACAACTACTCCGAGCTCGCCGCATCGCTCGACGATCTTCGCCGCGTGCTGCCGCGCGTTCCGGAGCGCGCGGGCAACGCCATCCTGCGCTTCTTCGGCACTCCCATGTGCGTGCTCGGCGAGCACACGATGCTCTCCAACGACCTGCACTGGGACCCGCGCGTCACGGTCGAGTGGCAGTCCGCCCCAGGCAAGGTCGTGTTCGACGGTATCTACACCTGGACTCCGGATCGCAAGCGCGTACACGTCGCCGAGTGCTCGAGCTGCGAGCTCTCGCGCGTGTGCATGGGCGTCTTCGACCGCTACGCCGAGCTCTTCCCCACGACCAGTCTCAGCCCGCGGAGGGGCCCGTGAGCCAGGTCGAGAGCGCCATCCGCGACAAGCGGAAGAACGTCGAGATCAACGTCGGCAAGAGCTGCAACAACAAGTGCGTCTTCTGCCTCGATGGCATGCCCACGAAGGAAGACAAGCAGTTCATCCCGTTCGACGAGATGAAGCGCGAGCTCGACCGCTGGCGGGCGGCGGGACACGAGTCCGTGGGTTTTCTGGGCGGTGAGCCCACGACCTACTCCAAGATCGTCGAGTCCATCGCCCACGCCAAAGCCATCGGCTACACGCGCATCACCATCGCGACCAACGCCATGATGCTGCGGCGTGAAGCCTTCACCGACGAGCTCATCCGGGCCGGTCTCACCCGCGTGACCATCTCGATGCACGGTCACACCGGGCCCCTCGAAGACAAGCTGACGGCGGTACCAGGCGGCTTCGAGAAGAAGAAGCAGGCCATCCGCATCCTGAACGAACGGCGTCGCCGCGGTTTCTTGCCCGACGGCGTCAGCGTGAATCTCGTGCTGAACGGTTGGAACTACCGCCACCTGCCGAAGATGATGCGCTTCTTCTTCGAGGACCAAAAGCTCGAGGACTTCCGCGTGAACTTCGTGCGGCCCGAAGGCTATGCCGAAGGCAGCTCGGATCTGACCCCGACTTTCACCGAGGTGGTCCCGATCCTGATGAAGGGGGTGCTCTTGAACGAGTACCACTTCAAGAAGATCTTCACCTTCGGCGGCCTACCGCTCTGTGTGCTCCCCGAGGAGTTCCTGAACAGCAAGAACCTGCTCCGGAAGTACCTCGGTGACATCTACCGCGACCTGTCCACCGATTGCTCGATCCGGAACGAAGGGTTCGACGTGGGAGTGGCTCAGGTCGACGAGCGACGAGCGCGCTTCAACTGGCAAGATCGGAAGCGCTTCGACCTGAAGCGTCACCTCGAACCTTGCGAACGCTGCGCGATGACGGACGTCTGCGAGGGCGTGTGGCGCGGGTATCTCGACATCTACGGCTCGAGCGAACTCTCCACGCTCGGGAACAGCCAGGGCAGGCTACGCCGCCGACTGCCGCTCGTGACGGAGCGACCGAGACCACTGGCTGAAACGCGCGGGAACAGTCACCCCGTGCGCCTCACGGTCATGCACGACGTGTGAAGCGGCGGCCCCTGCGACGCTCGGTCAGTACTTGCCGTTGGACATCTCGAGGTTGTAGGTGCTGCACGTCGGCGAGCCTGCGCTCGTGATGCGGATGAAGAAGTTCGCGCCGTTGTCGTCGCACGTGGTCTTTCCGAGCACGGGTGTGCCCGTGCAATCACCCTGGCCACAGGGGAGCGGCCCGCTCGAGCAGCCCACAGAGGTCGTGTTGAAGTCGGTCTTCCAGTCCGTCTGCTGCGTCTCACCACTGGAGAGCTGCACGCCGCCGGCCCCCGGGCAATTCCCGCGGTAGACCTCCATTCGGTACTGATTGCCCGGATTCGTGAGGAAACGGATGTCGACGTGGAATTCGTCACCGGCGGTGTCCACGTCGTCGGTCGCGTTGAAGCGGTACCAGATCTCGCGCCCCGCGTAGGGCACGTTGCCCTGGGCGGTGACGGCACCCGCCGACACGTCGGCCAGCGTGCCCACGTCGATGGCGCTACCGCACGCCGTGCCCGAAGTGAGCGCGGGCTGGGCCTGACACTCGCAGCCGTTGCTGAAGGTCGAGTCGAGGTCGAAGTACCCGCTCGAGCACTTGTCGACCTCGCAGCCGAGCGCGCCGTTGCAGACGCTGGCCGTCACGTGGGCGCCGTTCGGACACAGGAGATTGATGGGCGTGTCGACCTGGTCGATGGAGTTGTTGCAGTTGTTGTCCTTGCCGTCGCAAATCTCGGCGTTGCCAGGATACATCGACTTGTCGTTGTCGTTGCAGTCGAGGCAGGACGGTGAACCGTCGCCGTCCTTGTCGGTCTCGCCGCCGGTGGCAGCGGTCGCCGGATTGCAGTCGTTGTCCTTGCCGTCGCACTTCTCGGTGTTACCCGGATAGCGCTCGGGGTCGTTGTCGTCGCAATCGAGGCACGACGCCACGGGGTCGCCGTCCGCGTTGCCTTCACCACCCGGGAAGTCGGCGTTGCCGTTGCAGTCGTTGTCCTTGCCGTCGCAGATCTCGGTGTTGCCGGGGTAGTTGTTCTTGTCGTTGTCGTCGCAATCCGCGCACGAATAGCTCTTGTCCCCGTCGAGGTCGACCTCGCCCGTGCCGTAGTCCGCGCTGCCGTTGCAGTCGTTGTCCTTGCCGTCGCAGACCTCGGGGTTGCCCGGGAACATCGTGTTGTCTTTGTCGTTGCAGTCCTTGCACGCGATCGCGCCGTCGCCGTCGTTGTCGCCCTCGCCGCCGGGCGCGTCGGCCGAGCCGTCGCAATCGTCGTCCTTGCCGTCGCAGATCTCGGCGGCGCCGGGATAGATGGCCTTGTCGCCGTCGTCGCACTCCTTGCACGCAGGGAACCCGTCGCCGTCGGTGTCGGAGTATCCGGTGGCGCCGTCGCAGTTGTAGTCGTTGGGGTCGTCGCAGTTGTTTTCGAGAGCACCCGGGTGGTACGCCGGGTCGGCGTCGTTGCAGTCACCCGTCTTGTCGCCGTAGCCCGTCTGCTGCTTGCACGACTTGATGGACTTGCTCGAAATGCCGTAGCCGTCGCCGTCTTTGTCTTCGTACCAAGTCTTGGCGTCGATGGAGTCTTCCTCGTCGATCTTGCCGTCGCAGTCGTTGTCCTTGCCGTCGCACTTCTCGGCCTCGGGCTTGCAGGTTCCGCCGTCGCCGCCCTTGTTGCCGGTGCCGCCACCACCGTCTTGCGCGCCGGTCCCGCCGCTGCCACCAGCGTGAGTTCCCCCACCGCCGCCGCCCCCAGCCTCTTCGCCGCTGGCGCACGAAAACGCCAGCGCGGGGCACACCGCTAGCAACGCAATTGCCGACCCATAACGGAGCATCCGATCTCTCACGAAAGCACCTCGCGCAAGCGCCGCTGACCCACCACGGCCTGTTCCGAATACTATCACTTCGAGGGGCGATCGGCCCTTCTGGTGGTAGACTGCTGTCGGGTCCGCGTGCGCACTCGGCACTTCTCGAAGCGATCCGTCCTGCTTCTCTCGCGAAACCGCCGCCGTGTCGGAGGTAGGTGGCTGTGGGTACCGCTGGTCGCCTCCGCATTTTCGGCCTGCGGGACGAGCGCGGATCCGTCGCCGTCCTCCAGTGGAGGCACGTCGGGCGCCGGCACTTCCGGCGTCGGCGGCCTCGACGGTGGCGGCGGCATCACCGTCGGCGGTTCCGGCGGAACCATCGATTTCGACGCGGGCAAGTGTCCGCGTTGCTCTGACGACCTGCACCAGATCCTGAACTGCGATGGCACGGTGCAGACGGCGTGTCTCGGCGCCGAGGGCTGCGACGTGTCTTCGGTGAAGTGCATCAACGCCTGCGACGCGGCCAACAAGGTGAAGCGCTCCGTCGGCTGCGAGTACTACTCCGTGTTCATGGATCAACTGGATCCGAACGCGTGCTTCGCGGTGTTCATCGCGAACACGTGGAACCAGGCCGCGCAGATCCAGATCGAGTACGACGGACAGAAGCTGCCCGTGGACAAGTTCGGCTACCTGCCCATCGGCAAGGGCCCGTCGCTCGCGTACGTGCCGCTGGGCACCGACGGCATTTCACCGGGCAAGGTCGCGATCCTGTTTCTCGCGGGCCCCGACGGCGTTCCCGCCAAAGACAATCCGGTTTGCCCGAAGCCGAGCGCCGTACCGAACGGCGCCATGCTGTTCAACGCAACCGGGAAGGGCAAAGCGTTCCGCATCACGACGGACGTTCCGGTCGTCGCCTACCAGATGAATCCCTTCGGCGGCGGCAGCGCGGCGGTGACCGGAGCGTCGCTCCTGATCCCGACCAGCGCGTGGGACACCAACTACCTCGCGATTCACGCCTACGACGCGGGCCCGCAGCTCACCAGTATGAACATCGTGGCGAAAGAGCCCACGACGGTGAACATCCTGCCGAAGAAGCCCATCGCCGGCGGCGGCGGGCTGAACGGCGGCCCGGCGGGTCTGCCCTATTCGGTGACCCTCGGCGCCGGCGAGCACGTGCAGTTCACCCAGCTCGATTCCCTCGGCGGCAGCACCATCCAGTCCGACAAACCGGTGGGCCTCTTCGGCGGCGCACGCTGCTCTCAAATCCCCTACAACGTCTACGCCTGCGATCACCTCGAGCAGATGATCCCGCCCATCCGCGCGCTCGGACACGAATACGTCGGCGTCTCGCACAAGCCCCGCGGTGGCGAGCCGGCCTACTGGCGCATCATGGGCATCGTCGATGGTACGGTGCTGAGCTGGTCTGCCGACATCGGGGGCCCGACCACCATCGATCAGGGGCAGATCATCGAGTTCGTGACGCAGTTCCCGTTCGTCGTCACGAGTCAGGACAAGGACCATCCGTTCTTGCTCATGGCTCACATGACCGGCGGC
>Ga0268298_10000602_pt1 | contig 45625 bp, 30 predicted proteins | sample WWTPWeurt_MetaG_FD_194462 | JGI IMG/M metagenome (GOLD analysis project Ga0268298, IMG submission 194462) | Activated sludge microbial communities from WWTP in Nijmegen, Gelderland, Netherland - WWTP Weurt | ecosystem: Engineered > WWTP > Aerobic digester > Activated sludge | place...
GGTGAGTTTGGCAAGTGCGGCGTCGCCATTTCCTCGCTGCGCGACATGGAGATCCTGTTCCAGAACATCCCGCTGGACAAAGTCTCCACCAGCATGACCATCAACTCCCCCGCCGCCATCATCTGGGCCATGTATATCGCCGCCGCCGAAAAGCAGGGCGTGCGCCCCGACCAGCTGCGCGGCACACTCCAAAACGACATCCTCAAAGAATACATCGCCCAAAAAGAATACATCTTCCCGCCCGAGCCCTCTATGCGCCTGGTGGTGGACACCATTGAGTACGGCACAAACCACGTTCCACAGTGGAACACCGTCAGCATCTCTGGCTACCATATCCGCGAAGCAGGCTCCACCGCCGCCCAGGAGCTGGCCTTCACCCTGGCCGACGGCCTGGAGTATGTGCGCTGGTCGCTGGAACGCGGGCTGGACATCGACGCTTTTGCGCCGCGCCTGTCGTTCTTCTTCAACGCCCACAACGACTTTTTTGAAGAGATCGCCAAATATCGGGCAGCCCGCCGGATCTGGGCGCGTGAAATGCGCCAGACCTTCGGGGCCAAAAACCCGCGCTCCTGGCTGATGCGCTTCCACACCCAGACCGCCGGCGTCTCACTGACGGCCCAGCAGCCCGAAAACAACATCGTGCGCGTCGCCATCCAGGCCCTGGCGGCAGTTTTGGGCGGGACACAGTCGCTGCACACCAACAGCATGGACGAGGCACTGGCCCTGCCCTCCGAGCATGCCGTGACCGTAGCCCTGCGCACCCAACAGATCATCGCCGAAGAATCGGGCGCAGCCAACACCGTCGATCCGCTGGCCGGCTCCTTCTTTGTCGAGTCGCTCACCAATCAGATCGAAGCCCAGGCCTACGCCTACTTCCAGCGCATCACCGATCTGGGCGGCATGCTGCCCGCCATCGACAAGGGCTTCTTCCAGAGTGAAATCTCGGACGCCGCTTACCGCTACCAGCGCGAAATTGACAGCAACCAGCGCCGGATTGTTGGTGTTAATGCATATCAAGACAAGCAAACCCCCTCCATACCGATCCTGGCCATGGACCCGCTGGGGTACGAGCGCCAGCTCTCCCGGCTCCAGGCCCTGCGCACCAAGCGTGATGCGGCCCAGGTGGGTCAGGCGCTGGACCGGCTGCGGATTGCCTGCCAGGGCACGGAAAACACCATGCCCTATTTGCTGGATGCGGTCCGTTCGTATGCCACGCTTGGCGAAATAATCGGTATAATGAGGGGCGTGTTTGGCAAGTATGAAGAACCCACCTGGATCTAGCCAGGATTAGCTGCCAGTCATCATCAATATTTTTCAAGAGGTCAAAGAATGTCTACCATCAAAAAAACAAAAGGCGTCATCGCCATTCTCACCGGGGGCGGCGACGTTCCCGGCCTTAACCCCGCCATCCGGGCTGTCACCATTCGCGCCCTGCGCGAAGGCTACCAGGTCATCGGTCTGCGCCGCGGCTGGGCTGGCATCATGGAACTGATCCGCGATCCGGAAGCGGACAATTCTGACAACTACCAGGTGCTGACCGAAGAAATCGTCAACCGCGCCGGCCGCACCGGCGGCACCTTCCTGCACACCTCCCGCACCCGCCCCTCCAAGGTCAAGAAAGAGGATGTGCCACTCCACCTGCGCGATACCTACAAAGAACCCTACAACGATCTGACCCCCGAAATCCTCAAAAACCTGGATTACCTGGGCGTCGATTTCCTGATCCCGATCGGCGGCGATGACACCCTCAGCTATGGTGTGCGCCTGTACCAGGAAGGCATGAAGGTCATCGCCATCCCCAAGACGATGGACAACGATGTGCCCGGCACCGATTACTGTATCGGCTTCAGCACCTGCGTCACCCGCACCATCGAAATGACCAACCGCCTGCGCACCAGCGCTGGCTCGCACGAGCGCATCCTGGTGCTCGAAGTCTTCGGGCGCTACGCCGGTTTTACCGCCATGCTGCCCACCATGGCTGGCGCTGGCAATCGCTGCGTCATCCCAGAATACAAATTCAACATCGAACGCCTGACCGAACTGCTGGTGGATGACCGCAACCGCAACCCATCCCGCTATTCCATCGCCCTGGTCTCAGAAGGCGCCATGTTCGACGGCGGAGATATGGTCTTCCAGGACATGACCACCGACGCCTACGGTCACGCCAAACTCGGCGGCATCGGCGACCTGGTCTCTGCCCGGGTCAAAGACCTGACCGCTCAGTTCAACAAAGGCAAGACGATCAACATCATCAACCAGAAGCTGGGCTACATGGTGCGCGGCGGCGACCCCGACGCCATCGACTCGATCGTCCCCATGGCCTACGGCAACCTGGCCCTCGACCTGATTTTGGAAAAAATCCACGGCCGGATCGTGGTCCTCAAGAACGGCCGCTACGACAACCTGCCCATCGAAGTTGTCACCAGCACCAAGAAACTGGTCGACCTCAACCGCTACTACAACACCGACCGCCTGCGCCCACGCTACGAAAAGTTCGAGATGATGCCGCTCTTCATCATGACCGGCGACTAGTCAACAAAAACCAAGGGGCTGTCTGAAAACAGGGGCTGTTCAAAAAGGATCTTTTTGGACAGCCCTTTGATTTTAAGCAGAGAGTCGCACAATCAGGGTGCTGCCCTGCCCGGGCTGGCTTTCCATGGCAATCGTCCCACCCTGGCCTTCGACCAGGGCCTTCGCAATCGCCAGTCCAAGACCAAAGCCGGGTGTGCCTCCCACATCTGCACCGCGGTAAAAGCGCTCAAAAATGTGCGCCAACTGCTCTGGCGGAATGCCCTGCCCGCTGTCATGCACCCGCAGTTCCACCTGCGCCTCATGCTGCGCAGCTGTCAGTTCCACCGCTCCAGTTGAATGTTTGAGCGCATTGTCGACTGCCGCCAGCAGCACCTGCTTCAAAGCATCCCGTTCAGCGCGCAGCACCAGATCTTGCGGGGCAGAACAGGTAAGCGCCCGCTCAGGTTCAAGCTGGCGGGCCTGCCGGCAGACCTCTTCGAGCAGGGCAGGGACGGCAATCACTTCCAGCGTCAGGCTGCGTCCCGCTTCAGCCCGGGCCAGCACCAGTAAATCGTTCACCAGGCGGATCAGGCGGTCGCTCTCATCCACCATATCGGTCAGAATATCGGACTGCTCCTCCGCCGGGATGGGCGGCGTCCGGCGCAGCAGACCCAGGTTGCCGCGCAGTGTGGTCAGAGGTGTGCGCAGTTCGTGGGAAACATCGGCCACAAAATTGCGCTGCATCTCCAGGGCGTAGGCCACCCGCTGATAAGCCTCCTGCAAACGCGCAAGCATGGTGTTAAATGTCGTGGCAAGCTGACCCACCTCATCGGCTGGGCCAGTATAGTCCACCCGTTGGGTCAGATCCTGTTTGGCGCCAATCATTTGGGCAGTATGGGTAATGCGCTGGATCGGGCGCAGAACAATCCCCGAAAAAGCCCACCCCACCCCAAACGCCAGCAGCAGCGTCACCAGACTGGCAAGTACCAGCGTGATCCCCAGATTGTTGAGCGCCGCATTACGCTCAGCCAGCGAGCGCGCCACCTGCATGATGTACACCACCTGCCCACCCACGCTCAAAGGCCGGTTGTAAATCAGGTAAGACTCGGCATTCACCACGCCCGTTTCCCACCAGTCCTGCCCATTCTGCAGCGCCTGCAAACCAGCGGCACTGAGCGGCAAAGCGCTTTCGTCGCTTGCCCCAAACGGGCTGAGTACCAGCGCCCCCTGGGTATCTAAGATCCGCACAAGCTCGCGTTCGCGCGGCTTGTTCAGGGCAGGCTCGTTCGGGAAGACGCCAAATGGGGCCGGCGGCTGGGGAAAGGTTTGCAGGTTTTGGAAATCGGTTGTGGCGGCCAGGCGCTGCAGGGTAGTGCCCAACGGATCGCTCGCCCACAAAATCTCCTGACGCAGGGTTTGCAGGGTGGTTTCAGCCTGGATCAAATAAAGCGCAGAGCCCAGGGCTGCCAATGTCAGAAACAAAATGACATTATACAGAAAGGTAAACCGCAGACGGATTGACATTATTTATTCCTCCCGCAGTGCATAGCCCACGCCGCGTACGGTCTGGATCAGGCGCGGCCGCCCACCCGCTTCCAGTTTCTTGCGCAGATAACCGACATAAATCTCAAGCACATTGTCATCGCCGCCAAAATCATAGCCCCAAACCTCATTCAGGATCTGACTGCGCTCCAGCACCTGGCGCGGATGGCGCAGCAGCAGCTGGAGCAAATTGTACTCTGTCACAGTTAAGCTCAGGTTCTGCTCACCCCGCCGCACCTCACGCGTCTCCGGGTCCAAAATCAGGTCGGCATACACCATCCGCTGGCTGGCGGGTGTGTCAACAACCCGGCGCAGCAAAGCATGCACCCGCGCCACCAGCTCAGTGGGCGCAAATGGCTTCACCAGATAATCATCGGCGCCGCCTTCCAGACCCTCCACCCGGTTTTCCACCGCGTCCCGGGCGGTCAGCATCATCACCAGGGTCCGGTTGTGCTCCTGGCGCAGGCGCCGGATCAGCGTCAGGCCATCCAGTTTGGGCATCATCCAGTCCACAATGCACAAATCGGGCCTCTGGGCGTCAATCACGGTCAGCGCCTCCTGACCATTGGCGGCGGTCCACACCGTTAGCCCTTCATAGCGAAGGGTGCGCTCCAGCATTTTCAACAGTTTTATATCATCATCAACCACAAGAACGGTAGCCATATTACCTCGCCGGATCATCATCCTGTTACTGCAGCATGGGTTGCCTGGCCAACCAGCCTGAATACATTTATCGGGTTAGTTCGAAAAGAGGTTATTTTGGGTGTTTTTTGGGTGGCTACGCCACCCAAAAAACACCCAAAAATCTCTTACCCGAACTGACGTTAACTATACCCGATAGACCTGTGAAAATGCTGAGAAAGCGCCCCAGGGTTTTTCTCAGCATCTTCACAGGGTTTTCTTGGCTTTCCCACAGCCGCCAGTTTTATACTCTGGCTATCAAGTCAAAGAAATTCAGGAGTTCAAATGAGCCAGCTAAGCCACATGATCCGCCGGTTCAACCGGTTTGAAATCAAATACCAGATCAGCCTGCAGCAGGCAGAAGCTTTCAAGCATGCCATTCAGGCTTACCTGACTCCGGATGAAAACGGAGAAAGCAGCGGGCGTTATTCTCTGGCCAGCCTGTATTACGATTCGCCAGACTTCCGCTGTTACTGGGAGAAGATCGATGGCATCAAATTTCGGCGAAAACTGCGCCTGCGCCGCTATGAAACCGGCGAACCGCTGACACCCGACACGCCAATTTTTGTCGAGATCAAACAGCGGGTGGACCGGGTGACCCAAAAACGCCGGGCGCTTCTGCCGTACGCCCAGGCGCTCAGCCTGTGTACGGACCGCCAGATGCCCGACCACGCTTCTGAAGACCGGGTCTTCCTGGAAGAAGTCCTGGCCTTTGCCTGGCAGTACAATCTGCAGCCGGCCAGCATCGTACGTTACGAGCGCCAGGCCTTTATCGGCAGCCAATACGACCTGGGACTGCGGGTCACCTTCGATTCGGCCCTCACCCACCAGCAGTCGCCGCTGACGCTGCACACACCGCCTGCCAGCCTGCCCCTGCTCCCCGCAGACCAGGTGGTGATGGAAATCAAAGTCAACGAGCGCATCCCCTATTGGCTGACTGAACTGCTGGCAGCCCACAACCTGCACACCGTGCGCATCAGCAAATATGCCCAAAGTATTACGACAGCCCAGAATTTTTCCACAATCCAATCCCGGGCTGCATTATCTCTCTAAAACCAGTGGCTTTTAACAAAAACCACACCAGTATTCCCTTACGGAGGCTCCTATGGATATTTTCAACTTACAAAATCTGACCGGTGAATTTTCGGTCATTGATATCGTCCTGGCAATGACCCTCAGTTTTGTCCTCAGCACGTTTATCGGCTGGATCTACAAAATCACCCACCGCGGCACGTCTTATACCCAGAGTTTCGTCTTTACCCTGGTTCTCAACGGCATGGTGGTGGCGTTGGTCATGATGATCGTCGGGTCCAACATTGCCCGGGCTTTTTCGCTGGTCGGGGCGCTGTCCATCATCCGCTTCAGGAATGCCGTCAAAGAAACCCGGGACGTCGGGTTCATTTTCTTCACCATGGCCATCGGAATGGCAGTCGGCACCAAGTTTTACCTCCTGGCTGCCGTCGCAGCCATTGTCATCAGCCTGATCATGCTCCTGATGACCCGCTTCAACTGGTTTGCCCGCCAGACCGCCAGCCAGATCCTGCGGGTGCAGGTGCCAGCCGGGCTGTCCTTCGACAACCTGTTTGACCCGGCCTTTCTCAAATACACCAATTCATCCGAACTGATCAGCGTCGACTCGGTCCACAATGGGCTACTGAATGAGCTGACCTACAGCATTGGGCTGAAAAAGACGGATCAGTTCCAGGGTTTTCTGACGGAAATCAAGAAACTGAATGACAACAACAAAGTAACCCTGATCGCCGGTTACAACAGCACGGATTTATAAGGCCCACAGCCAGGAGGCTCCCATGTCCCTGAAATTCAAACGCAACTACAAAATCGTCCTGACCCTGCTGATTGTCGTGCTTGTCCTGGTTTTCGGCTTCGGTCAACAGCGTGTCATCGCTTACACCACCCAGGTCCAAACCGAAACAGCCAGCGCCGCAGACGGAACTACCTACACCAACTCGATCGATCTTTTTGACGATACGGTTGTGCACAGTATCCAGGTGCTCATCTCCCAGGAAGATTACGACACGATGGTCAAAACCTATCAGGAGACCAACCTGAAAGAATACTACAAAGCCGACGTCATCATTGATGGGGTCCGGATTAATGATGTTGGCTTCCGCCTCAAAGGAAACGCCTCCCTCGGCATGGCGCTCGGCGGTCGGGTTGACAACGGCAATGCGGGTGGCGGCATGCAGCCACCCGCCGATGGCCAGATGCCCACCCTGCCAGACGGCGCCCAGCCGCCCGCCGGATTCCAGATGCCGGCCGATGGTCAGATGCCAACCCCGCCAGATGGTTTTCAGATGCCCGCGGATGGACAAATGCCACAGCCTCCCGACGGAATGCAAGGCGGGATGCCGGGCGGTATGGGTATGTCCCAAAGCAGCAGCGGCGAAGTGAAAATCCCGTTTATGATCAAATTCGATAAATATATCGAAGGCCAGACCTATCAGGGTTACACCAATCTCGCCGTTCGGACTTACGGAACCAGCTACAACGAAGCACTGCTCGAGGAACCGCTCACCAATGATATGGCAGATCTGGTCGGGCTGCCCGCCACCCAGACCGCATTCAGCGGGTTCAGCATCAACGACGCCGCCGAAGAGTTGTATGTCATCTCCGAGATTGTGAATGAAGGCTACCTGGAAGAACAGCTTGGCAGTTCAGACGGCGTGCTCTACAAGGCTGAAGTGGGCGCCACCCTCGCCTACCAGGGTGAAGAGCCCAGCGCTTATACGGAGATGTTCACCCAGCAAACCCAGGTCAACGAAGCGGATCTATCCCCACTGATCGACTTTATGCGCTTCCTGGAAGAATCGGACGACGCCACTTTTGAACAGGAGCTGCCCAGCCGGCTGGATATTGACTCCTTTGCAGCTTACCTGGCCCTGAACAATCTGCTGGTCAACACCGATTCGATGTTGGGCATGAACAACAATTACTACCTGTACTACAATACCAGCACCAGCCAGTTTACCCTGCTGCTGTGGGACGCCAACGAAAGCATGGGCGGTATGGCAAACGGGCCAACAGCCAGCGGTGGGACCAGTGCAGCCGAATATGACCTGTATTTCACCAGCCAGACCATGCGCGGCCCGGGCGGCGGAACCAATGTCCTCCAGACCCGCTTCATGGCAAACCCGACCTTCAAAGCCCTATATGAAGACAAGCTGGAGTCCCTTTACCAGCAAATCTTTGTCAGCGGTGCCCTCCAGGCCGATGCGGAACGCTATGCAGACCTGATCCGCTCCGTCAACCCAGAGCGCAGCCTGGTCGACCTGACCGCCTACGAAGAAGCGGTTACCAGCATGCTGGATTTCATCACCCAGCGCTTCGAGTATCTCCGCCTGACAGACCTGCTCAAAAATTCGTAATCCTTTTCGTAACAAAAGTGGAGCGAGAGCCCTGGCTCTCGCTCCACTTTTGTTAAAAATAAGATATGATTCAGCCAGCATGAACCGCAAAACTGCCTCACGCCTGAAAAGTTGGCTGCTCAATCCCATTCCATTGTTGGGGATATGGCTGCGGCGGCGCGCCTTGCACGAGCTGACCCAGGAAATTGCTGCCAACGGTTCGCCCCAGGCCCTGGAGGTTCTTGCAGCAGTCATGGACCGCCTGCCCGACCGGCAAAGCCAGGCGGCAGTCCAACAAATCCTGGAAAATGTGCAGGGCGCCCGGCAGGTGGACAGTGTCTGCCAGGCCTGGGTGGATACCCGCTCAGCCAATCTGGCCCGGCTGATCGCCCGGCGCGGCTGGGTGGCATCCGGCCCAGGCCTGGTGCGGATATTGAGCGCCCTGTTATCCGACAAACTGGATCTCATCCGAGGAATTGAGGCCAAAGATCTGACCGCCCTGCTGGACGCCTGCGCCGACCCGGAGCCGCTTCTGGCTGGGCAGGCCCAAACCTGTCTGGCGCAGCTAAGCGACCAGGCGAGCATCGACGCCCTGTGCGAATTATGGGCCAGACAGCGCAAAACCCAGCCGGCCAACCCCAACCCGCACCTCTGGGCTGCCCTCGCCTCCGCCCGCTACATCGCCAGCCGCCCGCCGGAAGTGCGGGTGCTGACCGCCCTGCACTGCGCCAACCCCCAGGCCCTCACTGGCGATGGCGCTGAAATCGCCCCGCCTCTGGCGGCTGCCCTGCTGGACCCCGACCCACAGATCGTCTCGCAGGCCCGCAGCGCCATTACCCTGCTTAGCAACCGCCCACTCCAGGACGCCATCTGCCAGGAGTTTATCCACAGTCCCGGCGGCTCGGCAGAAATCCTGCGGCGCGACAGCGTGCTGCAAGAGGCCATCCAGGCCGGCGGCTACCTGCCGCACAACCCGGCCCAGCGGGCCCTGTTCTTCTTCCTCACCGATCAATGGGAGCGTTACGAAAGCCTGGACTACGACCAGAACCAGCTGCGCGCCGTATACGATGCTGCCTCGCCAATCCTGCGCGAGCGGATTCAAAGCCGGCTGCGCCATGCCGGCCGGCCCGGCTACCTGAATATTCTGGTGGGCGGCGATGAAACCAGCCGCCTGAAAAAGATGAGCCCCGCCGAGATCGAGCTGATGGTCCAGCTTTTGAAAAGAGAGCAGCAGTGGGCCCGCCTGTGGGGTCTGGCCTGCAAACTGCCGCTGTATTGGGGGCTCCAAATTGTGCGCAGCCTGCACAAAAACGGCTGGCAGCCCGCCGAAAGCGCAGACCACGAAGTCTACACCCGCCTGGGTCACCTCAGCGATCAGGCTGCCATCCAGGCCAGCCGCGAAATCTCGCGCCACATGCTTCAAGCCATCGAGCGCGCCCGGGTCCACCTGCTCCACGGCCGGCTGAACGACCTGGCCTTCGCCCCTCGCTCCCCCCTGATTGCCCTGGGCTCATCACGCCGGCGGGTGATCCTCTGGAATTACCAGACCGGAACCGTCCAGGCCAAAATCACCCAGGCCGAGGACGGCCCCTTTAACCACTCGATTGGCGAAATCGCCTACACCGGGCAGGGAGAGCTGGTCTTTGCAGAGCGCACCCGCGGCAGCACCCACTGCCGGGTTTATCTGCAGCGAGACGGCCAGCCCCGAGCGATTTACACCGAAACTGGCTCCATCACCGGCCTGGAGCCGGTGGGCGAAAACGGCATCCTGCTGACCGGGCGCAGCCAGTTCGTCAGCCTGCTGGACGTGTCGGACCTGCCGCAGCAGGTCCAGCGCCGGGTCTTCCCCGTCTGGGCACGGGCTACCGCCGTCCATCCCAGCCTGCCGGTGGCAGCCCTGCTCCACCAGAGCGCCGAGCTGATTTCACTGCCCGACCTGCAGCCCAGCGCCCCCGGCCGGAGCGCCGAACAGATGATCAACTGCGGCGCATTTCTGCCGGACAGCGAAGACCTGCTGGTTGGCAAACTGACCGGCGAGATACTGCTTTTACCGCGCCGCAAAAACGGCCTGGGCAAGCCCGAACCACTTAAAGCCCTGCGCCATGAGGGCCGGGTAACCGGCCTGGCAGCCCTGCGCCACAGCCCGGTTGTGATCAGTGCCGGCGAAGATGGTCTGATCCATTTTATGGGCTGGCCCGATAAACGTCTGCGCGGCCAGGTGGGCCGGCCTGGCGAAATTATCCAATCCCTGCATGTATCTGCCGACGAATCTTTCCTGGCAGTGGTCCATTCAGATACTCATCTCACCCTGTGGGATCTGCGCATCCAGACCCTGCCTGCCATTTTCAGCCGCCCGCTGCTGGCGGCCACACCCGGCCAGCTCGCCGTTTTGCAGTCCATCGCCACATCCACCAGCAGCGCCGAGGTGCAGCCCGGCAGCCAGCCCACTGTACCGCCCATGCCGCCGCTGACTCCGGCTGGCACCCGCGCCCTCAGCGCCGCCATCCTGCTCCTGCAGCACCGCCTGCGGCACGATATTGAGCTGGAGATGGTCGCAGAAATAAAAATGGGCGAGTTTGACATCGAAATCGAATAACCTATGCGAATCATCCTCGAACTGCTTCTCCTTCCCGATCTGGCTGGGCCGCTGGCAAACAGCTTGTGTGGCGTCGGGGTGGACTGCAGCGCTCTGCTCGCAAAGCTGCTCATCCTGGGGCTGGCCAATGGTGCAGCCCTGGCGCTGATTGCCACCGGCATCACCCTGATGTATTCCACCGTCCGCATCCTCAACCTGGCTCATGGGGATGTCTTTGCACTGACCACAGTCCTGGTCGCCACGCTGGTCAATCAGCTCGGCATCCAGCCAACCTGGAGCCCCCTGCGGCTCACACTTGGCCTGGGTTTGGTTTGCCTGGCGGCGGTGTGTTTTGGCGCCCTGCTCAGCATGGGCATAGAGCGGATCGCGTTCCGGCCTTTTGGCGGCAGCTCAAGGGCAGCCAGGACTGCCCCGCTGATCGCCTCGCTCGGCATTTCATTCATTCTATTCCAGGTAGCCCTGGTCTGGCGCACATTTCAACAGAGCTGGATCCCCGGCGAACACCGCAGTGTGCCCGGCCTGCCCGAAGTGCCCACCGACCGGATCCCGGACCTGCTGCCGGCAGTCGATATCCTGCCGCGCCTGGGGCTGAACCTGCCCTTTTCCCTGCGGCTGAATGATTTGTTTATGATCCTCATGGCCTTGATCTTTGCGGTTGGGGTCAGTCTGTACCTGAAACACACCCGGGCCGGGCGCAGCCTGCGGGCATATGCCCAAAATCCCCTGTTGGCCCAGGTGGTGGGTGTGAATGAAATCCAAACCGCCCGCCTGGTTTTCGCCCTGGGCGGCGGGCTGGCAGGAGCGGCCGCATTCATCTTCACCCTCTACTATGCGCGCCCTTTCGGCGACCACGGCGCTCAGAGCGGCCTGCTGGCTTTCGCAGCGGCCCTCCTGGGCGGTGTGGGCAGCCCGCTTGGGGCGCTCTTCAGCGGCCTCCTGCTGGGTGTGTTCAGCGCCTTCAGTGATTATTTTCTCAACGCCGCCTGGACGCCAATCCTGCTCCTGGCAGCGCTCATCGGCCTGCTGGCGCTGTACCCTGGCGGGCTGGGCGGGGATAAAACCCAGCCCAACGAGGCCTTCTCGAGCTCTGCCAGCCCGGCTGCCGGGCTTCTGCAATTCCACCAGCAAATAAGCAGATGGCTGAATTGGAAGACCGGCCTGCTGCTGGTGCTGGTTTATCCGCTCTTTGCCGAGGTCAGCCAGCTCGGCGGGCAGCTCATCCTGTCCAGTATTGCCATTTTTGCGATCCTGGCTCTGGGGCTGAATCTGTCTTTGGGTCTGGCAGGCGTGCTGGACCTGGGCATCGCGGCCAGTTTTGCAGCCGGCGCCTATGCCGCCGCCCGGGCAGCCAGCCTGCAGCTCGATTTCGGTCTGGTGCTACTGTTTGGCGCCGGGCTGGGGGGCCTGGTGGGATTGCTGAAAGGCCTGCTGGCCCGCCGCCTGCCCAACAACGCCCTGGCGGCCGCCACCCTGGCCCTGGGGCTGCTGGCCCAAAAGCTGATCATCCTGGCGCGCCCCCTGACGGGCGGATCGGGAGGGATTGGCGCCATCCCGGCGCCGCGGCTGCTGGGTGTCCAGCTGTCTTCGGCCAGCGCCCGCTATTATCTTGCTTTGGCGCTGCTGGCAGGGGCAGTTTTCATCTATCAACGTCTGACGGCCTCCCGCCTGGGGCGCGCCTGGCAGGCTGCCAGTGCGGACGCAGAGGCCGCCCAGGCTTCTGGCGTTGATACTGCGGGGGCCCGCCAGTTGGCGCTCCTGCTCAGCGGACTGCTGGCTGGCGCAGCCGGCGCGCTGCAAGTGATGGTCTTGAGTTATGTCGACCCTTCAACGGCCGCCTTCCATATCTCGGTTATGGCGCTCGCCATCGTCATCCTGGGTCAAACCGGCAGCCTCAGCCCAGCCGGTGTCCTCGTGGGTGCGCTGCTCATCATCGGCTACGACAAGGTGCTGATCCCGCAGCTGGGGGCGTTCCTGGCCCTCGTATGGCCCAGAGGGTTGAATATCGGCCCGGTTCCAGATCTGCGCGGCGCCAGCTTCTTCAATTTTGGTCTGGCACTCTATCTGACGGTCTTGCTGCGCCAGGCCAGGCAGCGCTAAAGAGACACGCCCGCTCGGCTCAGTAAATCTTCTCCACAATTGCCACCCGGTTGCGTCCGGTATGTTTGGCGTCGTACATCGCCAGGTCGACCCGTTGGATCAGCTCTGCCAGGCTCGAAATATCCGGAGTCATCTCCACCACCCCCAGACTGGCAGTAATCTTGATCCATTCGCCAGGCGCAGTGTCTGGCTGGCTGGCACAGTTCACCCGGGCCGGAATGGACATATCTTCCACTTTCTGGCGCAAACGCTCGGCAACTTGTACAGCCAGTTCCAGGTCGGTCTCAGGCAGGATGAAAATAAACTCTTCTCCGCCGTAGCGTGTCAGAATATCCACTTTTCGCAGCTGATCCCGACACACCCTGGCCAGTTCCACCAATACCCGATCTCCCACCGGGTGACCATAGGTATCATTGACGACTTTGAAATGGTCCAGATCCAGCAAAATAATCGCCAGCGGGCGCATAAAACGCAAAGCACGTTGGATTTCATGTTCACCTAACTGAATCAGCCCATAGCGATTATAAAGGCCGGTCAGTGAGTCCGTCGTAGCCAGGGCGTTGACGCCTTCGTAAAGCCGGGCATTCGCAATCGCCACCCCGGCCTGATCCGCAAATATCATCAACCGGTCGGCGTCTTGCATGGTGAAAAAATTGGGGTAAGCGCTGTTTAAGCCAAGAAAACCGGTCACAATCCCCTTTATCTTAATCGGCACACTCAAATTCGAACGGACCCAGCCGTTTTTGTCGGTGGTGACCCAGTCTTCATATTCAAGTGCGTCATCAACGATAACGGGGCAGCCTGTTTCATAAACCTCACGCAGATTATGAGTTTTCGGGAGATAAAACTGAGCCCGGCGCATCTCTACCGATTGGTCAGGTTGGCGCAAATCACGCTGGCGGACAATGCGTGCAATCTCTTGAAAAGATTCGAGCAGAATAATTTCGACCATATGATGACGAGCGACCCGCCCAACGTTTTCCAAAATCTTATCCAGCACATCATCGAGTTTGAGCGTACTGTTCAGCGCCGCCGCCGTATCGCGCAGGGCTTCTGCCAAAGTCCGCTGCTCACGCTCCGCAATTTCCACCTTCCTGCGGTCGGTGATATCGTGGACAATGGAGTGCAGGAGTTGGCGTCCATCGATATCCACCGAGCTTGAATACACTTCCACAAACCGGATCTCACCAGAAGCCAGGCGGTGCGAAAACGTGAAATAAGACTGTTTTCCGGTAAAAGCCTTCTGCATCTCAGTCTGAATGACCTGGAATGGCAAAATATTGATTGAGCTGATATTCATGGTCTTCATTTGCGCCAGGGGATAGCCATAAAATTCAGCAGCCGCTTCGTTGGCGTCCACGATTGAACCGGTCTGCGGGTCTACCAGCAGCTTGACCGCCCCAGTCTTTTCAAACAAAGAGCGGTACAACTGCTCGCTCCGGCCCAGGGCTTCTTCAACCCGCTTAAAGTCTGTAATGTCATGAAAGGTATAAATCCAGCCCAATTTCCGGCTGCGCCCATCCAGCATCGGCGCGCAGGCCATTTCGTACAAAGACGTCTCCCCTTCATGTTCAATCGAGACGATGCTCTTACCCCCATTCAGATCTTTTTGCTGGAGGGTCTGGGACCATCTGGCAGGCAGATCGGACGACAAGGAGCCCAAAAAGCTGTCCGGAAGCTCGCAAACCGCCTGAGCGGCAAGATTGAAATCGACAATATGATGGTGCATATCTTCAACAAGCACAATATCGCCCAGGTTGTCCACCACCATCCGCCGGGCAAAGTTTGAAAACGTAAACAATCTGCCGGTATAGATGAATCGGGAGAGCAGCAAGCCAGAAAACACGAATGAGATCGGGGTAAGGTTGATTCCATAAAAATTAATCACCCCAAAGGTCAGAAGCACATCGCACAACAAAGGCAGCCCAATGCTGACTGCCACAATCCAGGTATTGGCCGGGCTCAGCCTGTGCTCGGGCAGGGCAGAAAACAAAATGAGCAGCCCGCCCAGACCAAGCAACATTGAGTAGGCGTAATAAATATAATAGAAAAAACCAAAGGTAAAGCCAACCAAAGGCACACCCTGGTTGAAATTCATATAAAAGTCGTAACGGAACCAGGGATGAAATGAGCTGGTCAAAGACAAAACCACGCTCAGGGCAGGCACAAACATCAAAGCAGCCAGACGTTTTCGGGTGATAAGTGAATGGTTGCCGGTATACTCCAGCGCCAGGAGAAAACTGGCCAGCGGCAGGAAAGCGGTGGGAACTATGATCAGTTTTGCCCAAAATGTCCGCAGCGTCAGGTCTGTCGTCATATAGGCCAGTCCCTGGATCAAGGCCGACCCGGCCGCCAACCAGAGCAGCCAGCCAAAAGCGCGCGTACTTGCCATGCCTTGCAGACGGCGGGCAATATAGGCCGTCCAGATCAAGATGCCAGCACTCAAGAGAAATGGCCAGATATAGGGAGAATCAATCAAATCAACCTCGTAAACATGAAGCCTCTCGGGGAATTGCCTTGAAAGTACCCGTTAGAGGTGTGTGAAAGCGGCAAAGCCGCTTTCACACACCTCTAATATGGACTTTCGGCGGCCTGCGCAGCCCGAACCTGGTTCAGCATTCCGATAATTTCAACGGCATAGGCTGCCGGAAGGAGTTCGCCAATCACAACACAATAAACATCCAGACCCTTTGCCATTTGATCCACCTGTACACCGTCATGCGGCAGCCGGTCTTGCGACCAGCGCAGCTGTTCAAGAAACAAATCGGCGTTGTTTACAGCCATACAGGCTTCAAGAGTGGATGTTGTAAATTCAAAGCCGATGGACAGGATCCGTTCGGCCTGATCACCAAAATGATCATATGCGCCTTTCTCCTGCAGCAGCCTGTCAACAGTAGCCGCAATAATGGAGGCATGTTTCTTAAGAAAGACAGCCTGGGCAGCCGCCGACACATTTGGGGCAGGGATTTGAACCATGCTAGCCTTCCAAAAAAATATCGTTGGCCTGTGCCACGGCCTGTTCAGCGTTGGGCGCAGAAAAGCGGACATTAAACGACCGATACAGCTCGGGCTGCTGAATAAATGGCATCCCGCCCACAATTACAGGCAAACCACCGAGCCCGCAGCGTTCCATTTCCTGGATGACTCCGGCGATATGCGGCAGATGATAGACCATCTGAACCGAGATCCCAATCATATCTGCATGAACATCCCGCGCCAGACCAACAAAACTGCTGGCAGGCGTCGTCGCTCCCAGATAATAAACCGTCCAACCATCCTGCTCAAAAAAGTCAGCCACCATACGCACGCCCACCCGGTGCAGTTCCTGGGTAACACTGCCCAGCACAAGCGTCCGGTTGCGGGATACCCTGGGTTTGAAATATGCACGGAGCTGCCCCATCTGCCGTTCAATGATGGCAGTTGCCAGATGCTCTTGAGCCACGGTGAACAGGTTGCGCTGCCACAAACGGCCAATCTCATAGGCCGTGGGCTGAAACACATCCATGTAAAGCTGGTTGGCGGTCAGGCCCTGATCCAGGCTGTCTTCCACCACCTGGTCGGCCTGGCGGCCGCTGCCTTGCTGCAAAGCCGCCAGGTAAGATTTGCGAATCGCGCTCAAGCCTTCTTCGGGGGTCGGGTAGTTCATAGATTACGCTCCTGCTGGCTGGTAAATGGAATCTCCAGGGTAACCAGGGTGCCCTGCCCGGGCTGGCTGCTGAACTGCAGACGTCCATTGTGCCGTTTGACAATGCCCAGGCAAATGGCAAGCCCCAGCCCCGTGCCGCTGCCAACCGGTTTGGTGGTAAAAAATGGTTCGCCCAGCCGGTCCAACACTTCTGGCGGCATGCCAGAGCCTGTGTCCCGGATCGTAATATGGATGGTATTCTGCTCGGCCCAGGCTTTGACGGTGATTAGCCCCGCTTCCTGAATGGATTGGACGGCGTTGACCAACAGGTTCATAAACACCTGGTTCAGCTCACCCGGGCTGCATTCAATCAGGGGCAGCCGCTCAAATTCCGTCACAAGCTGAATCCGGCGGTCACAATTTGCCCGTACCAGCCGCAGCGTGCTGGTCAGGCCGTCAAGCAGATCAGCCTGTTTAAATTCGGTTTCATCCAGGCGCGAATAGCTGCGCAACGCCAGAACAATCTGTTCAATCCGAGCCAGGCCGTCGATATTCTCTTCGGATAGCTCCCTGAAATCCTGGATCAGGTCCTCAAATGCCTGCACCTCCCCGGGCGAAAGTGGGCCAGACGCAGCCTGCCGGGCAATCTCTGCCAGGCGGGCAAGCTTATCTGCCAGAAACCGGGCGTTGTTCTTGACAAAGCCAAGCGGATTGTTAATTTCATGGGCCACACCTGCAACCAGCTGCCCCAGCGAACGCATTTTCTCAGACTGCACCAGTTGGGCCTGGGTATCTTGCAGACGACGGTGAGCCTTTTCCAGGTTTAGCAGCGCACCTTCCAGATCCTGGTTCAAGATCGCCAGACGCGCCGAAAGATCCAACTGCCGGGTCAGGTCACGGCAAATGACAACATACCCGCCAGAAGCGGTTGCCTCCTCCAGACAGTCTGCCGAAAAACCAACCAGCCTGGGCAGGCTGCCCGGCTGAAGCAAATCCAATTCCCAATCCTGTGCGCTGCCTGTTTCAGCAGCCTGAGCCAACATAAACTGAGCTTTTTCGCGGCTGAATGGGTCCAGAAAATCCGCCAGATGCCTGCCAACCAGCGCCGCCTCGGACAGGCCGAAAAGATTTCGGGCCGCCGGATTTACAACCCGCAGAATACCCTCCCCGTCCAGTTCGAGCATAGGCGTGCTTGACCTCAGGAAGAATCCTGCAGTGTTCCAGATATCGGCTTCACCGCTCCCCAACGGCGGGTCAGAACGCAGAGGAGGTTGGCCCATGATCAAAAATCTACTCCGTTATTCCTTGAACATATTGTTCAGTCGTTCCGATTCCATACCGCCCACGTGAACCGGGTTGCCTGCCAAAATGCCAAACACAGTTGTGAAAGGCTTGCCAATGTGCAGTCCCTGTGCATCGATCGTAAATTCACGGATAACTTTTTCATGTTTCGAGCCGCGCATCTTCAAGATCGTAACGCCCCGGCGCATTTCGCCGTACATTTCGACATAACGCAGCAAAATAATCGAATCGGTCAGGGTGGAGATATGCGCTTCGGTTACCGAAGAACCGCCCAACAGAGAAGGCGTGGTGGCAGTAAAGAGACCGGCAACTTCCTGGTGTTTGATGAAGGACGAAAGACCGATCACAAACTCACGGAAACCATGCGAGCTGGAGACTCGCTCAAGGGCTGAAAGGCTGTCAACTGCCAGCCGCTGCGGTTTTATCCGGGCGATCAGTGATTTGATTTGGATCAGGTGGTCTTCCAGGCCAGCCGATTCGGGGTATTCACACACTACATGCAAGAGCCCATCGCGCTCCATTTTTTCAAAATCCACGCCCCAGCCAGTGGCATTCCGAAAAAGCTGTTCGCGGCTTTCCTCGAATGCAAACAGCAGGGTGCGCTCATTGCTTTGGGCCCCGCCCGCCAAAAATTCGGTGGTCATCAGGGTTTTGCCGGTGCCGGTCGCTCCCGAAATGAGCGTGATCGAATCGCGGAAGAAACCGCCGCCGCACATCGAATCCAGGACCTTGTTGCCGGTGGTAATCCGGAAATTGGAGGAATGCTGCTTCAGTTCCATGGCTGCCAGCGGGATAACCACCACACCCTGATCGGGAAGCACCGTAAAAGGATACTCGCCTTTGTAGTGGGTGGTGCCGCGGAATTTAAGAATTTCAATTGTCCGGCGGCGTTTTTCGCCTTCCAGGATATTGCGCAAAATAATCACATTGTCCGCGACGAACTCCTCAACCCCAAAGCGCGCAATTTCCCCATATTCGGCCGTTCGTTCGGCGGTCAAAATGGCGGTCACCCCGAGCGCCCGCAGCACAGACGTGATCCGGAACAATTCATGCCGGATCAGATGCGTCTCTGTAAACTGGGTAAAAATTGCACCGATCGAATCGATAGACAGGCGTACAGCCTGGACTTTTTTGACCGCAAATTCAATCCGGGCCATTAAAGCGCCTAAATCATATTCGCCGATTACGACCGTCCCTTCGCCTGCCTGCGGGGAAGCATCCACAAAAACCCACATCTCCTGGCGCTCCCACTCCGCAATATTCCAGCCCAAAGAGAGCATATTGCGGCGGATATCCTCAGGGGATTCCTCAAACGTCACAAAAACGCCTGCCTGTTGGTGCTGAATGATTCCAGAGGCCAGGAATTGGACTGCAAAAACCGTTTTTGCGCTGCCTGCGGTGCCAGCAATCAATGTTGTCCGCCCGGCGGGCAGTCCGCCGCGGGCAATAAAATCCAAACCCTCGATCCCCGAGGGAAGTTTGCTAATCTGGGGAAGACCTTGCATAGACATTGTTTCTCCTAATCCATCACGTTCAGCGCACAATACCCAAACCCGAATAGAGCTTACGCTCATCCGAAAGATCGCCAATAATCCGCCGAACGGGCAGCGGTGAAAGTTTGATCAGTGTTGGGGTAGCCAAAATTCGATACTGTTCGGCACTTTCAGGGTCTTCCAGAACATCGACAATCATTAATTCCAATGGAATTTCCAGGCTGGCGAATATATGCTGAAGATTGGCAATCGCGATCTCCGACTTGGAAGTTTGTCCTGCAATGAACAACCTGATCTGATAACCCGAAGATTTATTTTCAGACTGCATGGAGCTCCTTACCTGGGGAAATTTACCCGATAATACTGGGTCAGATTACCCATCAATTCCAAAACCAGCAGCCGCCCTTCTTCCAGGTAGACCTGACGGCGCGGTAATGGGTACTGTTCAAATAAAGCTCTGAGTGACTGGCTGTGAAGTTCAATCACATCCCGCGGCCCAGAGCGCAATAAACCCAGTTCGGTGGAAATGGTCTTAAGCACAGCGGAAATCGGGTGCTTGACTCTATAAATCCGCTGCTCAAAAGCATGCTCAAGACAGAGTATATATTGCTGTTTCAATTCAGTAAACTTTTGTGGATTGGCCTCATGCAGCGGCAGCACCCCCAGCATCCGGGATGAAACCCCGGCAGTCTGGGCCGGATACAAATTCTGCATCAATGCGGCTTCTCTTTCATTTTCCTTCGCCAGTTGTTCGGCTTCCGTAGGCAAAACCCGGCTGGCATCCATTCCCAGGGAGAGTGTTTCCACCAGGCGCTTCAAGTCATTGATTTGCTGCTGCATTTCACTCACTGCCTGGGATGTCGCTGTCTGCAGCAGCTGCGGGTCTTTGAAATAAACCTGATACTCTCTGGCTGTCTCTTCAAGTTTCCGAACAAGTTCCTGGTTATCCCAGGGTTTGGATATGAAGCCGCGCACCGTGCTGAGATTGAGAGCCGCGACCAGCGCCTGAACATCCGAATAACCCGAAATCATAACGGATAAACTGTTTGGCTGCACCTGACGGGCTGCCTGCAAAAAATCAACCCCATTCATATCGGGCATCCGCTGGTCGGTCAGAATAACCGCGATTTCATTATTCCGCAGAATTTCGAGAGCCTCTGAAACGGAATTGGCAGTGAAAACAAAAAAATTTTCCCGCAGGCTGCGCTTGAGTGATTGAGTTATCGCCGGTTCGTCATCGACGATCAGAAGGTTTTGCTTGTCCACGATATAACTCGACAGGTAGGATAATCTCGAAACAGGTAAACTAACCCCAGCTCGGGTCAGTTCAAAAAGAGGTTATTGGGGGTGTTTGTTGGTGGCTGCGGCGCCCAAAAATTTCTTTTCCGGAACTTAGGTTTATTATATTCCATTTAGGAGGGATAGACCAATCAAAAGTGAGAGTAATTTTCAGGGCCCGCTAATTGTCGGAGCCCTGCTTACAGATGTGCCAGAGTCATTATATAATTTCACCTATATGAACAAACTATTTGCACGCTGGTATCTATGGCTGAGCATCCTGTCAGGGTTGGTTTTGATCAGCACGCCTGCTGCACCAGGGGCGGCCAAAATCTCGGCAGCCCCATTGGTGAATGTCAGCTTTGCGCCGCCAACCGCCCTGGCGGGTAAGCCGCTGCGGGGCAGCGCGGCATACTACGACCCGGATGGCGACGCCGAAGGCCAGAGTCAGTATGCGTGGTCGGTGAATGACGCTCCAGTTCTGGCGGGCGGCGTACCGCAGTCTCTCCTGCTGCCATTGGACGGCAGTCTGTTATCCAGCAGCGGAACCACATCCGCCTTGCAGCAAGGTCTGACGTTCAGCAGCGGGCGCTGGCCGGGCGGGCAGGCGCTGCACTTCGATCCGGTCCAAAACAGCCGGCTGGCTTACCTGGCGCAGGGACGTCTCGATCCCCGGCAGGGAACCTTTGAAGCCTGGGTACGCCTCAGCCGCGACCTGAATGATCCGCTATACAGCAGTTACCCGCGCCTGATCTCGCTGGTGATCGACAGCGAGCACCAGTTATATCTGGAAGTTAACGTCGGTCGCCTGCTCCTGACCACACGCTACGCCGGGCAGTACTACGGCACCTGGCCTTCCCCACCCAACTGGAAGGCCGGCGAATGGCATCATCTGGCAGCCGCCTGGTCTGCCGCCGATAAGGTCGCCAGTGTTTATTACGACTGTGCCCTGGCAGACGAATCGTTGAACTTCCCCGATCTGGGCACAGTGGGGGCGGCCCAACGCTTCAACCTGGGGAGCGGGGCGAATGGGAGTGTGTTCGCAGCAGATCTGGATGATGTCCGCCTCAGCCGCCGCCCGCTGAGCCCGCTCGAAATTGAAGCTGCCTGCCAGCGCGGCGGTCCTGCGCCCAACGACGAGCTGCTCCTGCCGCCCGAATACTTCAAGACGGGTGACACGCTCGGCCTGGCGGTCACCCCGTGCGATGTAACCAGCGCCTGCGGCGGCCCAACAGTCCAGACCACCAGCGTCAACCTGCGCCTGCTTGGCGCTCCGCTGCCTGCCAGCGGGCTGCTTCCATCCGGCACGCTCAGCGTAACCCTGAGCCTGACCACCACCCAGCCTGCCGACTGCCGTTACGCCTTGCAGGCAGACATCCCCTACACCCAGATGCCGAATGCCTTTCAAAGCGGCCAGGGTACCAAAGCCCACAGCACCCTCACCAGCGGCTGGAGCGATCTGGCAGAGCGCACCTACTACATCCGCTGTGCGCCCAAAGCCGCGCCTGGCCAGGCCGACCAGGACGAACAGCGCACCCATCTGCGCGTCCTGGGCCCATTCCAGAATGGTTTCCCGCGCATCGCCAACGTCTGGGGCGAGTATGATCCGGCCTATGGTCCTGCTTTCTTTGCCGGCTACGATTGGTTTTTATTGGGCAGCTGGGGCTCGGACGGAAACCAGGCCGCCGCAATCCGGGCGCTCAACCCCGATGCAAAAATCCTGCTGAGCCAGGACGCCACCTACGGCCTCCAATATACCGATCCGCTGACCAAGGCCTGGTGGAACAGCCTGCCGGGCGACCCAGGCTACAACTGCCTGCTGCGCGACACCAGCCAAAACATTTTGCTGGTCAGCTACTGGGGGCATCCCATGTACAACCTGCTCCAGCCCTACTGCCGCGACCGGCTGGTGGAGCAGAGCGTAAACAACTACTTCGCCGCCCAGCCAGAATTGGTCTATGACGGCATCTACTGGGATCGCCTGCAGGACAGCATTTCGTGGCTCAGCCCGGTGGTTGACAGCGACCTGAATGGTGTTGCCGACAACCCCCAGACCCTGGACAGCGCCTTTATCGCCGGTTTGCAAAATTTTCTAGGGCGGGTGCGGGCCGCCCTGCCCAATGCCGTTTTGATGGGGAATGACGCCAATCAGGAGTATTACGACACCTGGGTGAACGGCAGATTGTTTGAGTGGCAGCTCGCCAGTCTGCTGGAGGAAAACAGACCCTCCTGGGAAGAGACCGTCACCAGCTACCTGGATTGGAACCGGCGTGGCTACCAACCGCACCTGACCTTGATGGAGAGTTCACCCGAGCGCCTGTTTGAGCAAAAATACACCTTCCAGGGTCTGGATGCCATCCCGCCCGCCATGCTGGCCGAAGCCCAGGCGGCCTATCCACGCATGCGCTTCGGCCTGGCAACCACCCTGATGGGTGATGGCCTGTTTTCTTTTGATTACGGCCCCGATTGGCACGGCAACCTGTGGTGGTACGATGAGTTCGGCGCCCCCACAGCCCAATCAGCAGGTTTTTACCAGCAGCCGCACGGCTACCTGGGCCAGCCCTCCGGACCGCCGTTCCTGCTCCAGGACAGACTGCCAGTCCCCAATCAATTGACCAACCCCGGGTTTGAAAACGATCTGGCAGCCTGGCAGTCTTATGTCCATACCGCCAGTGGGGCGGCAGCCACCTTCGGCATACAGGCCGGAGTGGGCATTTCGGGCACCCAGGCTCTGCTGGTGGATGTCCAAACGCCCGGGCCGAATGCCTGGACGGTGGAACTGAACCAGCTTGGGCTGGGAATCCTGCAGGATCAGGAATATACCGTTTCGTTTTGGGGGCGCTGTGAAATTACTGGCGCACTGCATATCGGTGTCAGCCAGCAGACAGCGCCCTGGACCGGCTACGGGCTGGAAAGCCAGGCCACCCTGACCCCAACCTGGAAACAATTTCATCTGCACGGCGTGGTCAATACCACCACCCAGGCCGCCCGCCTGCAGTTTTTCTTTGGCGCCATGCACGGTAAGGTCTGGCTGGACGATATCCAGTTCCAGGCCGGGGCGCTGGGCGTCTGGGCCCGGCCCTTTACGGGCGGGCTGGCGGTGATTAACACCACCAGCCAGAAGCAAACCCTACCCCTGCCTGGGCGCTATCAAAAGATCTGGGGCCAGCAGGCGCCGCTCTATGCCTTCCGGCTGGATGATGACCAGGCCGCCTTTGGCCCTGAATGGATGTCGACCAGTGCCAGCGCCAATCAGTTTGGCCAGACCATCCACACCATACCGCCGGGAAGCCAGGGATCGGTTATCTACAGCGCCAGCCTGCCCTATGCCGGCGAATACCAGGTGCTGCTGTGGGTCGCCCCGGCAGCCGGGCTGGCAAACGCCATGCCGGTCACCGTCATCTCGTCTGCCGGGCAGAGCAGCCTGACGATTGATCTTTCAGGCAGCGGCGAACCGGGCTGGCAAAGCCTGGGGACATACACCTGTCCGGTTGGCTCCGGCTGCCAGGTCAGGCTGCAGTCGGCCCCCACCGGCACAGCCGTGGCGGATGCCGTCAAATGGGAAAGCACAGCCCGCTTCAATGACGGCAGCCCGGTCTCAATTCTAGAACTGCAGCCGATGGATGGCATTGTGCTGGTCAAACCAGCGGCAGTGCTCTACCTGCCAGCCCTGGCCCGCTAAGGGTATTGCGATTTATAACAAGGACGAGTACGGCGTATTTGATGCGGCCAATGCAGGGCAGGTTTTCGGTAATGGCATCTTAGGCTTGCCCAACCAGGCACCTGCCCCTAACCCAGGTGTCTAATCACGTCATTGTAATTTCTCAGGAGCCTTTCTCGCTCTGGGAGGCGATCAGAGCCTCGGCCATACGGGTAAAAACGGCGACCAGCAGGCCGATCCCGATAAAAACATACAGCATCGTGAAAATCTTGCCCAGATCCGTTTTGGGCGAAAAATCGCCGTAGCCAACGGTTGCCAGCGTAATGACGCAGAAATACAGGCTGTCCAGCCAGCGCCAGCCTTCAACAAAATGATAAAAAGTGGTCCCAGCCGCCAGCACACTGCCGGTCAGCAGCGCCAGGAGTTGAAAAGCAGGATCCTGCCAGGCGTAACGGATGGCACGGGCAAACTGCCGGATGGTAAGTATGAAGGCAACCATGAACAGCTCCTCTCGGTCGGAATCACTCGCCAGCCGGCGGAATTGCGGCGTACATCTCCAGGTCACAGGGCTGGCCGCGCCAGACCTGATAATTGCGCAGCAGACCCTCATGGCGCATGCCGGCCTTTTCCAACACCCGCCGCGAAGCTGTGTTCCCTGGCAAAATGACCGCCTCCATGCGGTAAAGCTGCAGATGCTCAAAGCCAAAACGGATGACTTCCCGCACAGCCTCTGTGGCATACCCTTGACCCCAATATGCCCTGGCTATGGTGTAACCCAACTCCGACCGGCGGTCATAACGGTGCGGCGGGCTGATGTTAGTAATCCCAATCAGGCGCTGATCGGCCGTGTGTTCAATTCCCCAGGCACCCAGACCATACTTCTCATACTCGCTGAGGAAATCATCCAGGTTGGCCCTGGCCTCATCCATGTTCTTATAGTGCTCCCAGGGTGTAAAGTGGTCAATCTCCGGATCCGAAGCATAGGTGTACAGGTCATCCAGATCGGTTGGCCGCAGGGCGCGCAGTGTCAGGCGCGGTGTGGTCAGGATCGGGAAAGGGGTGAATAATGCTTTTAAGTCCATAAGTTTTCCTCCAACCAGTGTTCAAAATCGGCAACCTGGCGAAACAAGGCGGCGGGCCGGCGGGCAGCCAGGCCTGCCAGATCGGCATTGGTGCACCAGCCAGCCGCCAGGGCCGTGATGCCGGCCTGGCGGGCGGCGTCCACATCGGAAAGGGCATCGCCCAGATAAGCCACGGTCTCGGGTGCAGCAGCCCAGCGATCGAGCACAAGTTGGATCTTGCCGGCCTTGATCCCCCCATCCGGCGAGCCGACTTCAACCGGCTCAAAATACGAACCCAGGTTCAGCAGGCGCAGTGAAATTTCTGCGCTGCCCTGGCCTTTGCCGGTCACTATCCCAAGCCGCACCCCATCCGCCTGCAGCCGCTCCAGAATGGGCAGCAGCCCACTGAATGCCGCCGGATAAGCCGCATGGGCATGTTCATATTCGTCCAAATACATCTTCAGGGCCTGCTGCCAGTGATCCGGCACAATCCGCCGCACAATCCCCTCTTCGTCCGGCCCAAACAGGGCGTGGATTTCCTCTGCGCTGTAGCTGCGCCCCAGGAAATGCACAAAAGTGCGCTGAAAGGCCTCAATGCAGACCAGGTTCGTATCTGCCAGAGTCCCGTCCATGTCAAAAATAATCCCGTATAATTTCATTTTCTTCCTGCAGGGCCTGGGCGGCCCTCAATTTTATCCATCGCTGGTGAGACTGCCCCCAAAAGGAACTTTTTGGACAGCCCCGCCACCCATTATAATAGATTCATGCAAACCTATAAACTGACCAATGCAAACTTTAAGACCGCCAGCCTGATCTGCGGTGGTGTGGGGCTGCTGCTCTTCGTCTCGCTGGTGATCGGCTACCCTGCCGCCGACTATGCCCATGCTGCCCGCGCTTTGATCCTGACCACAGGCATTTTATGGGGGGCGCTGGCTGTTGCACTCTCCGCCTGGGGCTGGAATGTCTATTATCAGTATCTCTACCCGGCCTGGGCGCGCCCTCTGGCGCCGCTCTTTGGGCTGCTCTACGCCGCCATCGCCGTGGGGATGTGGACGCTCTCCAACCATCTGGGCGGCAATCCCGTCGTCTGGTTCGTGCTCCTTGGCGGTCTGGAGGGCGTTTTGGAACACCTCATCGGGATCTACGGGCTGCGCATCTTGCAAAAGGTACCCTGGCTGAAGGGCGTTTCGCCCCTGCCGGTGCTGGTCTTTTCATTCTTTGAGTATGTTACCTATTGGTGCCTGGCCTTGTGGGCGGTTTTTCTGGTCCAGCGTCTGTTTTTATGAGACCAGGGTTTTGATCCAGCCCAGGTGTTCCAGAAAATGATCGGCTGTATTTTGGCGCACAATTTCAAACACCCTGCGCTCATCGCCCGCCTGGGGATAAGCGAAGAACTGCACCACCAGCAGGCTCACTTCGGCATCCGAAAGCAAACGCACCTGGTCAAGCAGCCCGCTGTGGATCTCACTGAACTCCTGGAGCGCGGCCCCAATGGAATAAGACCGCGTGCGCTCCCGGATCGCCGCATTGATCTCATCAAAATACTGGTGTGACAGCCTTTCTGGGGGAATACCCAGGGCCAGATGGCGCGGCTTGCCCTGGAAAAGAAATAAAATAGACTGCTCCCAGACAGCCAGATGGGTGATGTGGTCGCGCACGTTCCAGCCCTGCTCGTCCTGAAGGTCCGTCATCTGGCTCTCGCTGAGACCTGCGAGGAATGTTTGCAGCTCGGTCCAGGCAGAGTCGGTCTCCTGAATAAGTTGGGCTTTAGACGCATTCGTTCTGACCCAATCGACATAAACCTGCCTCATTTGCTGGATATGGTCCGGTATATGCCGGGCGTAGGTATCCAGCCAGGTATCAAAGGTCATCAGACCATTTTCCGAATGATGGACGGTATTCAGCCAGGTTTCTGCGGGCAAATCTTTGATCAGTTCATAGGATTGCTGCCGCAGCCACCTGAACAATTCCAAAGCAGCCTGCGGGCTCTGGTCATGATAGTTCAGCGCCTGAGCCCATTTCATTTCATCGTACCCCAGAACAGCGCTGCCCGGCTCCGCCAAAAAGCGGCGGCAGCGGATATAGCTGTTGGCTTCGCTATCGGTAATGTGGACGATAATCTCGTGGATCGTCCAGCGGTCCGGTGCAGGCCGGAACTGCCACATGGCCTGCGGGAAATTAGCGACAGCAGTCACAAGTTGCTGGTAGCCTGTGCTATAGGTCTCGATTTTCTGTTTACGTTCTTCAGGTGTCATGTAGGATTCTCCTTGTGCCTCAGGCCTTTTGGCCGCATAACTTGCTTAGGGTTATTCTTGGTGTTTTTGGGCGGCTGCAGCCACCCAAAAAACACCAAAAAATCTCTTATCCCGATACGACTTATTCTACCCCACCAGATCTCAGCCAGGATAAAACTCAGAAATGCTTCGCCTGGCGTATAATAAGAGCCATGACCCCCACCCCATCCGACCAATCTTTTGAAAACGAATTAGATGTTTACCTGCGCGCCCGCTTCACCCTGCTGGTGGCGGTGACGCTGGAAGAAGAGCGCCTGCTCCAAAAGGTCAAGGCCCTGTGCGAGCGCACCCGCCGGTCTGGTCTGGCCTGGGACAGCGCTGAGGGCTTCAGCGTGCTGGCAGGCCGCAGCCTGTCCGCCCCGGCCGCCCGCGACCCGCTGACCGCCCTGGAGCAGATCGACAAATCGGAGGGCGAAACTCTGTTCGTGCTCAAAGACTTCCACGAAAGCTGGGGCAACGCCCAGATCAAGCGCAAGCTGCGCAGTGTGGTGCAGCGCCTCAAGTTCACAAAAAAAACCATCCTGATCACCAGCCCGACCCGCAAAATTCCGGACGAGCTAAAAGATGAAGCCGTGCTGATTGACTTTGCCCCACCCGGTGCGGCCGAGCTGGAGCAGGTGCTGGACAGCCTGACCAATACCCCCGGCGTCAAGATCAACCTGACCGGCCTGGGCCGCGAAAAGCTGGTCCAGGCCGCTCTCGGGCTGACCTCCGCCCAGGCCAGCCGGGTCTTCGCCCAGGCCGTTGTGGCCCGCGGCGCCCTGGATGACTTGAGCATTGACCTGGTGACCGAGGAGAAAAAGCAAATCATCCGCGAAAGCGAAGCCCTCGAGTTCTATCCGGTCAACGAAACGATCGACAACGTGGGCGGCCTGGGCGTCTTGAAAGACTGGCTGCGCCTGCGTGAGCGGGCCTTTGGCAGCCAGGCGCGCGAATACGGTTTGCCCGCCCCCAAAGGCATCGCCCTGATCGGCATCCCCGGCACCGGCAAAAGCCTGACCGCCAAGATGATCGGCGGACTGTGGCGGCTGCCCCTGCTGCGTCTGGACGTGGGTGCCCTGTTTGGCAGCCTGGTGGGCGAATCGGAAGAGCGCGCCCGCCGCGCCCTGCGCCTGGCAGAGACCGTGGCCCCCTGCCTGGTCTGGATTGATGAAATGGAGAAGGGTCTGGCCCATGGGGGGATGGACAGCGGTACCAGCACCCGGGTTTTTGGCACCATCCTGACCTGGATGCAGGAAAAGACCGCCCCGTGCTTTGTGGTTGCCACCGCCAACGACATCTCCAGCCTGCCGCCCGAGCTGCTGCGCAAGGGCCGCTTTGATGAGATCTTCTTCCTCGATTTACCCACGCCCGCCGAGCGGCGCGAGATTTTCGCCGTCCATCTGCGCAAACGCAAACGCCTGCCCGTGGACTATGATCTGCACGCCCTGGCCGACGCCTCGGAAGGCTATGTTGGCGCCGAGATCGAGCAGGCGGTGATCGACGCCATGTACATCGGCTTCAATGAGAACCGCGAGTTCAGCACCCAGGATATCCTGAGCGCCCTGCAGCGCCAGGTGCCGCTCTCGGTCTCGCAGCGCGAGACAATCGGCGGACTGCGCACCTGGCTCAGCGAGGGGCGGGCCCAATCGGCCTCATTCCAGGAAGCCCACGAAGCCGAACGCCAGTTTGTGCCCCTGGAAATTAAACACCGCGGATGAACGCCCGGGAAGCGGCCCAGGCTGTGGCAGCCGCCCTGCTGCACACAGCCCAAAACCAGGCAGACCCCAGTCTGGCGGCCCGTCTGTTGGCGCAGACCCTGGGCGCATTGCCCCCTGAACTTCAGCAGGGTCTGATCGCCGCCCTGGGCGGCATCCCGCCGGCAGGCCAAACGCTGGACGCACTCTGGGCCTGTTGGGCCGAAACCCGCCAGCCCGCCCTGGCTGCCCTGCTGAGCGAGCTGGCCCGCCCGGCCGCACAGCCCACCCGCCTGGCTGTATTAAGCGCCCTCTTCCTGGGGCAGACATCCGGCCTGCCCCAAAACGCCGCCCTGGTGGAAGCCTTGCTGGCAGCCTGCACCGATCCCGATAATCGAATCGCGGCGGCCGCGGCGCACCTGCTGCAGCACCTCAGCGCCCCGGCGGCCCAGGAAGAAGTCTGCCGCTGGGTGATGGAACACGATGACCCGCAGGCCCGCCAGGCTGCCCTGGCAGCCGGTTATGCCCCGCACAGTGCGCCTGAACGAGCCCTGTTCTTTTTGCTCAGTGGGCAGTGGCAGCGTTACGAAACCCTGGACTTTGACACCCGCCTGCTCGAAACCGTGTACGCCGCCGGCAGCGAAAGCCTGCGCCAGCAAATCGCCAGCCTGGCCCGCCAGCGCGGCTGGGGCGGGTTTGTCCAGGCGGTTTCCAGTGGACGCGCCCGCCGCCGGCTGGGCAGTCTGGATGAATTTGAGTGGGAAGCCGTACTGGTCATTTTGGGCCGCGAGCGGCGTTGGGCAGACCTGTGGAAGCTCTCGCAATCTGCGCCCCCGGCCTGGAGCGCCCGCCTGCTGCGCAGTCTGCAGGAAGCGGGCTGGCTGCCCGCCGACCCGGACGAACGCCGCTCATACCTTGAACTGGCCTCCATGGCCGCAGACTGCCTTGAGCAGGGAAAACCAGGTGGCAAACTCGTTCGCTCGCAGGCAGTCCTCTATGGACACACCCGCCAGATCACAGCCCTGCTGTGTCTGAAACATGACCATCTGGCCGCCACGGCCAGCGCCGATCAGACGGTGCGTCTGTGGGACCTGGAGACCGGCAAACTGGTCAAAACCTTAAGCGGGCACACCGATTTTGTTTTCTGTCTGGCGCAACCGCCCGCGCAGCCGCCCATGGGCGATTGGCTCGCCAGCGGGTCAGCCGATAAGACCGTCCGCCTGTGGAGCCTGCCCGACGGCGCCCCGCTGGGTGTCCTGGGCGGGCACAGCGGACGGGTCAGCTACCTGGCTGCCTCACCCGGCCAGATCATCAGCGGCGATGAACACTCGCTCTACCTGTGGAACAGCGCCGATCTCAGCCTGAACCAGGCGCTGCGCGGCCAGGTCGATGGTCTGAACGCTCTGGAAATCTATCCGCACGGAACTTCGCCCCTGCTGGTCAGCGGCGACAGCGCCCGCAGCACCCGGCTGTGGAACCTGCCCGGCGGCGAACTGCGCCGCAGTCTGCTGACGCCGATTGTAGGCTGGGCGGTCTCACCCAGCCGCGGACTGCTTGCCAGCGCCTCCAGCTACAGCGCTGTGCAGCTCTGGAAGCTGCCCGAAGGCGACCTGCTGCGCAGCCTGCCCGGGCGCGCCAACACCACCCTGTTGACCTTCAGCCCCAACGGCCGCTGGCTTGCCTGCGCCGACCAGACCAATGTGCTCCTCTGGGATCTGGATAACCCGGGCGCCCCACAGACCCTGCCTGGCAGTGGGCTGACCAGCGCCCTGACCTTCAGCCCCGACAGCCGCCTGCTTGCAGCCGGCACCCAGGGCCGCACGGTCGGGCTTTGGGAACTTCCCGAGACGGGCGCCCCTCAACATTTGCGCACCCTGGAGGGGTACACCACCCCGGTCCGGCAGTTGGCGTTCACGCCCAACGGACAGCGCCTGGTCTGCACCGATGACCTTTCACTCCACATCTGGACTGTGGATGATCTGAAAGCGCTCCTGAATACCCCCACCATCCAGGCCGCCCTGGGCCGGCTGGAAAAACTGCGCTCAGACCCCGAACGGACCCCAAACCAGCGCGCCTGGCTGGGTTTTGCCCTGGCACTGGCCCACTGGCAGAGGCGCTTTGATATTGAACTCCACGACCCCGCGGCACAGCCATCAATCCCGATTGGCGAATTTGATATCGACATCGAGGTGTAGCATCTAACGATCACAATGGGCGTGAACGCCCATTGTGATCGTTAGATGCTACGTTTCAATAATTCTGGGGTAAAGTCCAGCAGTTCCAGGCGGGCCGGGCCGGGCAGCGTCAGCGCGCCGGCAAAGCCTGCTCCGGGCTCCAATGAAAACATGCGCCAGTCGCTGACCGTGACCCCCGCCTCAGTGGTCGATAGCAGCGCCGGGGGTTCGTCGGGGTGCAGCGAGACCTCAAAAGAGGCCAGCGGCAGTGAAAAGCCCAGGCCGCGGGCTTTCATATAGGCTTCTTTGCGTGTCCAGCCGCAAAAAAAGGCTGACCGGCGCCAGGCAGCCGGCAGCGACATTAACTGCCGTGTTTCGCCAGGGGCAAAGAAACGATTGGCCAGGCGTTCAATCTCAAGCTCAGGCCGCCAGGCCTCCACGTCCACCCCCATTTCAGCACACAAACCAAAGGCCAGCAGGGCTGTGCCTTTAGATTCAGAGATATTAAACTGAAAGCCGCCCACATCCGTTGGGGTCTGCTGCAGGTCAACATGGGGTTTGCCGCAGCCATTAAACCCAAAAACGACCTCGTTCCCCGCCAGACCCAGATAGTGTCCCAGCAGCCGGCGCATGGCCGCATGCGTAACCAGATAGGCCCGCCGGTGATGCTCAAAGTGAAAGCGCGCCACCCGCTGGCGCTCTGGCTCCGTCAGCAGTTGGGGCAGGACCGGGTTTTGGGCCTGAAAATCGGCCGTAGAAACCCGCCAGACATGGATCAGGCCAGGCGCTAATTCGGGCAGGCTTTGGGTTGTTTTCCACATGGCGCTGATTTTACCAGAAGTCAGTCTCTGAGCGTGATGGTTGGCGATGCCAGCTCCAAGAAACTGCCAAAAAACGCCAACTTTTCAAAAATCGCCATTAAATGCAATATTCGCTGAATCAACACCTGGTTTTTGTGTCATAATTTATTCAACGAGTATCCGTCAGTCTTGTATCGAGGAGGACAACAATGCTTTATCCAGATCATTTCCAAGAACAACAAAAAGACCAGTGCTATGCCCTTCTTAATTTAATTGGGCAGTTTATCCAACAGCATAAAAACCCCAGGGTTGGTTTACCACCAGGACGACTTCAAACCCTGGCTCAGATCGCAATCCGGCTGCAAGTTTTTGCCTGTCAACAAATAAACTTTTTCGATCAGGCTCCTCTAGATCATAAGACAGAGTTCCCTAAGGAATACATTTTTGGGTTGATCCATGATCAGGTGGCGCGTGACTTCACTGTCCTGCGTGAAGCTGCCTGTCAAAGATCCTCAAATGATGAGAATTTCATCAAAACCCTGAGCCTGGCGGATAAACTGGCCGCAGAAATTGTCTTGCCCTTGATAGAAACCAATCCTCCAAAATATGTGCGCGACTGGTCTGAATTCCCATTCCAAATCCTCAATAATCGGAATTCAGAATACGCGGCCCAGGAAAGCCGCCCTGACCAACAGATGCCCTCCAATCTGCCAGGCAAGGGGCTGTCGTTGGAGTTATTGAAATTTCGTCCGCCTTATAAATTAGTAGCGGGTTCGGCACCCATCTTTGCGCCAAAAACAATTGTTTTCACCTATTTCCGAAAATTTCCTGCTATTCGGCTGATCCCATACGCCAATGTGGCTCTGATCGGAATCCCCTTTACAGCCGTTTACCGCCCCCAAGACCTGCTGGCTACGCCCCACGAGATCGGGCACCAAGTATTTTGGCGCTGGCGAGAGCTTCGGGTAATAGCTGAAGAAATGAGGCGCTCCCTGCCAGTCTACGCCTATCACTGGGCGGAAGAAATTTTCGCAGACACATTTGGTGTTTTGACGGCTGGGCCAGCGGCAGCACTGTTTGCCCAACTGCTGGAATCCAGTTTTGATTCAACCCACTTCTTGCAAGATGATGGAGCACATCCAGTTTCAGTTTTACGCCCATTCGTTCACCTGAAAGCACTCAACGATCCAGCCAATCCTATAATAAAAGAGTTGTCCAACGACTGGAATAGTTATCGAAAGGTTAGATCCGACACGGCACTGGAATTTGACAATCCAGGGCATGGAAAAGTAAGGATTGATAATGCGGTTGGCAAGCGAGGCCAGGACGAATACCATCACCGCTTACCTGTTTTTCCAGTTGATAAATTGGTGGATAAATTCCAGGAATTACTTGCAACCAGAACAAAAGTTGGGAATAACCCCTGGTGGATGAATCCGCCGGCAGCAGATACAGCAGATTTATATCCTAAGTTCAAGCAGCACTTACAAGATTTGGACCTGACCCATCCTGTAGACGAGCTTGCGGATGAACCAGCAATTACAGATCTTCTCAAGCTAAGTTATGACCAGATCTCTTACAAAGATCCCTCCTGGGCAGCAGTTGTGGAACCATTTTTGGAGGAGGAACCAAATAAAGTCCTCGGAAAAGCCTCAATCCCTCCCCAAGACTGGCTGCCCCTGATGGACATGGACGCCTGGGCCGACAAAGGCCCGACCAGCAACCCGCGCGGCGACTGAATCAATAACATGCAGTACAATTAATGAGCTGGGTGTGTCAACAGCACACCCAGCTCATTCTCATCAAACTACAAAGAGGGTCCACCATGAAAGCCACAACCTTTGACTTGCAGCAAGAGCAGCTAGACCAGGCATACAAATTAATCGACGTTATCGACCTGTTTATCAACCAGTTTGCGGGGTCGCCCGTCAGCAGCATTCAGAGCCTGGTCGAAGTTACCCGGCGGTTGAAGGTCTTTGCATCTCAGCAGCTGAGCTTTTTCAACAATCCCGCCCTGCAAACGGCCAAGGATTTTCCGCTCAATTATATCTATGCGCTAATCCACGACCAGGTCGCCTGCGATTTCACCGTGCTGCGCGAAGCCGTTTTTCAGCGCCTGGCCAGCGACAGCCGCTCGCTGCAAACCCTTAATATTGCTGACCACCTGGCCGAAGCGACCATCCACCCGATTCTTGGTTACCAGGCTCCCAAATATGTGCAGTCCTGGGGCAAGCAGCAGGGCGCAAAACAAGACAACAGCGCTCTCAAAACCAGGCCTACCCTGGTTGCGGCAGCAGGCAGTACACCCGTTTATCCGGAAGACACCATTGTCATCACCTATTTCCGCAAATTTCCCTCCATCCGCCTGATCCCCTATGCTCCGGTGGCCCTGGTGGGAATTCCTTTCACCTCCATTTTCCGGCCACAGGATTTATTGGCCACCCCGCATGAACTCGGGCACCAGGTTTTCTGGCGCTGGCGGGCGCTGCGCTCGGTGATCCAAACGAAAAGCGATACATTACCAGCTTATGCCGGGCGCTGGGCAGAAGAAATTTTTGCTGACACATTTGGCGTCCAGGCGATGGGTCCTGCGGCTGCGCTTTTTGCGCAAGAATTGGAGGCCAGTTTTGACTCGCTGGTATTCAAACACGACGATGGTGAGCATCCCGTTTCGCTCTTGCGTCCCTATGTCCATGCCAAAGCCCTGGGCAGCCCCAAGGCCAGAGTGACTCAGGAATTGGTGCGTGATTGGACGAATTACCGCCAAAGCCGAACGGACGCCGATCAAAATTTCAAAAACAGTTCCAACAAAACGATTACCGTTGACTCTTCGGTTGGCAAGCAAGGCGTGGACGAATACGGCGAGATCGTACCCGATTCGCCAGTGGATGAATTGGTTGGCTTGTGCCTGGCACAGCTTCAGGCGATTCCCCAAAAATCAGCCCCCTGGTGGCAGGACGAGTTAAATGGCAGCATCGACAGCCTTTTCGCAAATTTTTCCAGCTATCTTCAATCGCTGCCAAACGAGCAGGCTATTGAACCACTCAGGAGTGATCCTCAGATAGCGAAACGCTGCAGTCTGGACAGCCGGCGGATCCACTTTGAGGACGAAACCTGGTTCAAAGTTGTGACCGATTATCTCAAATACGATCCAACAACATTGGCAGGCCAGGGAGCCAATACGATTGAGCCAAAAGATTGGCTGCCCCTGATGGACATGGACGCCTGGGCTGATAAGGGGCCAACCAGCAACCCGCGCGGCGGCTAACTGCCAGCGTTTAAGCGGGTTTCTGCCATCTGCTGTGCTTTAGCCGCTTCATTCTTTTTAGCCAGATCCTTTGCTTTTTGCCAGTATTGGCGCGCAAGATCTGGCTGATTTGATTTCTGATACGTATCGCCCAGTTGGATCAGCACATAAACCATCAAAAGGGGTGCTGAATTGGTTTCGCACAAAAGTAGGCTTTTTTGAGCGGCAATCAAGGCCTGGTCCGTATCGCCGGTAGCCAGATATGCTTTACTCAATGAATAAAATGCCTCAGCCTGGAGTTCCAGGTCACCAATTTTCTTAAGCAGGTCCAGACTGATCTCAAAAAACTGGACTGCTTCAGCCAATTGATTTTGCTTGCGGCGCACATCACCCAAAATCAACAATGGCTGGACCCGGTCAGGCTTGTTATTGAGCTGATCGCACAGGTTGAGCGACTGGATTGAGTAATCATCGGCCAGTTCATACCGGCTCTTCTCAAAAGCCACCGAGGCTAATAAATTTAGACTTAAAACAGCCCCCGGTCTGTCTTTGATTGTGTTCTGGAGCGTCAATGCCTGACGCCCGAGCAGCATGGCCTGATCCATGCTGCCGCGGAAATAGTCAATCCGGGCGCTGGTATACAGCACCTCAGCCAACCCGACTTGATCATCCAACTCCTTGCGAATTCGTTCGCATTCATTCAGCAGGGCCTGGGCTTCATCAAAACTGCTGCGCTCCAGGGCAATCCGGGCCAGGTGAACCTGGTTGGCAGCCACACCAGACATGTCCTGGCGGTCGGTGTAAAGCTGCAGGCTCTGGCGCAGATGGGTTTCCGCTTCAGCATAATCCTTTTGCTCCATGCAGGCCCGCCCCCACAAAAAGAAAATATCAGGCTCGCCGTGTTCAAAGCCAAGCTGCCGCGCAGCTTCATCGGCCCAGCGGAAACCCAGGCGCGCTTCACTGTAACGGCCGCGCACAAACCAGTAATCACTCAGGACCCGGGTAAATTCCAGAACTTTTTCCCAGGCCTCCTGCTGATAAGCAGCATCCAGGCTGGCAGCCAGGTTTTCTTCTTCCTCTTCGAGGATTTTGGAATCGCCGGCATGTTTTTTGGCAAATGCAAGGTAATAATCGATCATACGCATCTCTGCTGGCAAATCTAAACCAAGTAGTTCGCGGCCGAAGTCGGCCAGAAGCGGGTGCTGGCGGTAATATTTTGTACCGATCGCCTGCACCAGCGATACCGCTTCCAGGGCATACAGATGATCTTCGGCGCGGAACAATTCCAACTGTCCAACCGCGGCCAGGGCTGGCGGCGTAAACAGCCGGCCAGCAAACAGGCCCATCCACTGAAAAGCCCGCTGGCGGCTGGGTTCCAACACATGGTAAGAGACGGCAAACGAAGCCCGCACCTCGCGGTCGCTCAGCCGCAGTTCAGCCAGGCGGCCCTGTTCGGCCCGCAGTCGCAGGTAAAAGTCCTGCAAACCCAGCCGCCGGTGAGATGCCAGGCGCTGGGCGGCAATTTCAACCGCCAGCGGCAGATGGCCCAACTGCTCGCAGATGGCCTGGGCGGCTTCAAGTTCGGCGCCAACCCGTTCGCTGCCCGCGATCTGGCGCATTAATTCAAGGCTCTGGTCAGGATCCAAAACACTGACCGGGAAAATTTTGGCATTGAAAGCTGCCGCCAATTCCAGGCTGCGGGTGGTCAGCAGCATGGCCGACCCCGGTCCGCCCAGCAGCAGCCTGCGAATATTTTCGCTGGACTGGGCGGCAGAGACATCATCCAGAACAAACAGCACCTTTTCGCCATGCAGCACGCCCCGCAGAGCTGCCGCCCGGCTGCTCAGATCGGGCAGCCCGCTGAAATCGCAGCCGTAAGCCTGGGCCCAACTGTCGAGAATGGCCAGCGGATCGCTGCTGGCCATATTGGCCCACAGCACACCGCCCGAAAACTCCCGCTGCAGCTCGTGCGCCAGATGAACGGCCAGGGCTGTTTTACCAATCCCGCCCATTCCCACCAGGGCAAAGACGAGCGGCTTGTCGCGCAGAGCCAGGTAACGGCGGAGTTTATCCAGGTCGGCGTCGCGGCCCACAAAACGATCCACCTCCGGGGGCGCCTGGAAAGGCGCATTCGGGATCAGGCGGGTTCGGATGGTGGATTCCGGGCGGGGAGCGCTTTTTTCTTCTTTGCGGATGGGCAAAGGCAGCGGCGCCGGAGGTGAAGTCTCAGGGGTCAGCAACGCTTCTTCCAGGGCCTGTGTCAGGCTGGCAGCGCTGGCGTAGCGCTCATCCGGCGCCTTGGCCAGTGCATTCAGCAGCACCTGTTGAACCGCTTCGCCCAGGGTCGGGTTAAGGCTGCGCGGCAAAGGCGGCGGATGGTTGATGTGCATCATCAGCATCCCATAGGGATTGTCGTTGACAAACGGCGGCTGACCACAGGCCATCTCAAAAAGCATCACACCCAGGGCATAAAGATCACTGCGCTGGTCGCCGCTTTCACCCTGGCACTGCTCGGGCGACATGTACGCCGGAGTACCCACCAGCATCCCGCTCTGGGTAAAGCGCGCCGCGCCCAGAATGCGCGCAATCCCAAAGTCCATCAGCACGGGCTGGTCATCGGAACGGAACATGATGTTGGATGGCTTCAAATCGCGGTGCAGCATGCCCTGGCTGTGGGCATAGTCAATGGCATTCGCCAGGCAGCCCGTCACCCGCAAAACCTCCTGGATTGGCAAAATCTGCCCGTTCTGGCGCAGGCGGTTCAGACGGTAATCAAGCGTGTCGCCATCCACAAACTCCATTACCATATACGGGCGCTGGCTTGTGGCAACAAAGTCAAAAACCCGGACAATATTGGGGTGGCTCAAACTGGAAATAATGGCTGCTTCACGTTCAAAGCGGCGGACAAATCCTTCCTCGGTGGCCATGCTGCTGCGCAGCACTTTAATCGCTACAAACGGCTGGCCGGGCAGACGGGCCTTAAACACATCTGCCTGCCCGCCCTGGCCCAGGCGGGCGACAATTTCATATTTCCCCAAATAATCGCCAGGTGAAATTTCCATACCGGCGGCTCAGCCAGAGGGGTCGAAGAACTGCATCCCTACCCCCATCTTATCCAGACCTTGCTCGGCCCAATAGATCACAAAAGTCGAGCGGTCATCCAGCACAGCAAACAAAGCCGGAATACTGCGCGGATCGGCAATCAGCGCCAGGGCCCGGGCTGCCTGGCCGCGGCCCGTATCGGGCCCCGTTTCGAGGGCGGCGATCAGGGCGTGCACAGCCGGAGCGCCAACCGCCGCCAGGGCATCACCCGCCAGGCGGCGCAGCAAACCGTCGGGACTGCTCAGGCATTCCACCAGGGCCGGCACACCAGCCGGGGAAACCCGCCGGCTGAGCGCCAGAGCTGCACACTGGCACACGCCGGGATCCGAGTCGCCCAGAGCCTGGGCCAGCAGTTGGGCAGCCCAATCGGCGGATACTGGCCCGTTCTGCAAGCCAGCTTCAGTGTCAGCCACAGCAGCAGGCACCTCAGCCAGAGCCCTCACGGCCCACCAGCGTCTCTCTGGGTCGGGGCTGGCAAGCAGATTGGTTAAAACAGGAAGAGCAGCCTTTCCGCTGCTCCCCAGACGCACCACAGCCGCCTCAATTTCGGCCTCCGGGGTGCTCTCAAAATCAATCCCTCCCGGCTGGCCTGGAGGCAGTCCCGGCGGGACTGCCTCCAGGCCAGCCGGCGGGTCAATATCCAATGGCACAGGGCTAGGCCTTTTGGGTCGGGATGGGCAGGGCTTCTAAAGCCGTCTTGGCCCACTTATCACCCTCATCAATCAACATTACCGGAATATCCTCACGGATCGGGTACTTGCGTCCGCAGTCGCGGCACACAAGCCAGGCTTCCTTATAAAAGTCCAACAACCCTTCGGTTTGACGAACGCACGCCGGACAGCGCAGGATATCTAACAATACTTGGCTTACCATAGTTCAACCTCGTGAAATTTTAAGCATTTGGGTACCTTCTCAACCCTGTCTGGCGCTGCGTGTTTTTTGTGGGCAAGGCCTGCAAAAAACATCCAACTTCCGCACGGATGATGACGATACCATTTTGGGCAGGACCGCTGCCCACCAAACCAATTATACCGGGTTGGCAAATATTTACCAGTACTGGATTAAAAAACATAAAGCACCCCGAATTTAATCATTCGGGGTGCTTTATGTACAACCGCGCTCCCACCTATGCACCCCCGCCCCCTCTTTCCTCAGGAAAGAGGGGAGAAATACTTTTTCGTAGTTTTGGCCGGTTTACACCGGCCAAAACTACCTAAAAAAAGTATCATCTCAATAAAGAGGGGTGTTGGGTGTTTTTTGTGGGCTTCGCCCACAAAAAACACCCAACTTCCCCCGCTTATTGAGATGATACAAAAAAAGCTGCTTTATGGCGCTGGCTCGGGCGTTGGGATTTCTGTGCCTGGGCCGTACTGGTAAATCGCCTGCCAGGGCAGGTAGTGGGTCTCGAAAACATCCTGGTACAAAAGGCTGCCATTCAAGGAAACCGTGCGGTTGACGGTCACATCGGCGCCATGAGCGGCATAATCCACCTGTTTGATCTCGCCGGCCGAAAGTTCTTCGTTCAGCTCATACAACGGGTCCGGCGGGTCGACCACATTCTGCACCCCCGATGTCTGCCAGTCAACACTGCGCCCATCGTTGGTTGAGTAAAACTTCCAGGTCAGGCGGCGGGCGCTTTCGCTGAAATAGGTTTCCATCAACAGCCAGCTTGAGCGGTCATTGGTGAATTTGAAATCCACCACCGGCACAAAGACGGTCGCGTCCATGCCGGCCCAATCGGTGTTATACCCTCCCCCCGAGGTTTGCTCGTAGTACCCCACCCGGTAGGCGTGGGGATGGCGCTCGACAATCGGGTAGCCAGCCAGGAAAGCCGTCCGGAAGAGGGTGGTGCTGACCTGGCAAACCCCGCCGCCAATGCCCTTAATCGTGCGATTGCCCAAAATAATCAGAGCTTCCGCAAAGCCAGTTTCCAGGCTGATATCACCCAGTGCATCGGACATCGAGAAGACCGCCCCCGGTGGGACCAGCACACCATGAAAGCGGGAGGCAGCCGCGGCGATGTTCTGCATACGTGCGGCAGAAGAGCCGTAAAAATATGAAGAATAGGTGCCAACCAGCTCGATCACGCCCAGCTTCTCAGCGGTCACATCAGCGCCTACGGCGGGCGGGGTTAAATCCATGACCAGCTGGACATTGTGCTCGCCGTTAAATAGGCTGTCATTGATGTTTTTGAGGCTGGCATCTACGTTCAGCGACCGGCCAATGACGCTCGGTTCCAACACCTCCAACTGGCGGGTATCATCGTTAAACATATAACGTCCATTGACGGGTGTCCGGTTGAAGGAAGGCGCCAGGCCGTCCAAAAAGCCGCGCAGCAGTTCCGAGTTCAGGCCAACCTGGTAACGTTCGCCTTCGGCGGTCTGCACCCGCTCGATACTCAACATGCTCGCCAGGGCCTTCTGATCAAACGTCCAGGGGCCGGGGTCGCCTTCTTTGCGTTCAGACAGATCCACCACCAGCGGGGCCGCCAGGATCTTGCGGGCAACTTCGGCCTGGGCGCTGGCATCCAGGATCACCGGCGCCGATTCAGAAATAACCAGGGGCAAGACGGCGTCGGTCATGCTTTGGAGCGGCGTGCGCAAACCGCTCAATGTGGCGGGCAGATTCAGCGCCCGGCCCACCTGTCCGCTGCTCACCACAACGTCGGCACCTGAAACACTGAGCGATGCTTCGATCAATGGACGGTCAATCTGACTGGCAATATCTGTCAGGAAAAGCGCAGCCTGGCGTTCATCGTACACAGCCGCCGGCGGCAGCGCCACACCCGAATACCAGGCCTGGAACATCATTTCCAGGCGGCTCGTCAGGCTGCCGCCGCGCCCAATTCCAAAGGCCGCCTGAGCGCTGGATTCGACGTCAATGTAGTAACCCAGTTGGCGGGGAGTGGCTTTGTAAACGGTCTGCCCGTCTTGAAAATAGATCTGCCCGGTATTGGAATACTGCAGCCGCTGCGCCAGCAGGGCCGAGGCTTCAACCGGTTTCAGGCCCGAAAGATCCACCCCGGCAACCGATACCCCGGGAAAGATGGTGTCCTGGTAAGCCAGGGCATACCCAAAAGGCGCCAGCGCCAGCAGCCCCAGAAACAGGCCCATCCCCAGCATCAAGGCTGCCAGGGTTTGCCCAATCCAGAGTGTGCTGCTGGGAGGAGAATTACGAGGAATTGCATAAGCTTTCATAAAATATATTGTACCCGGTTCATTAAGATTTTGGTATCATCCCAATAAGCGGGGGAAGTTGGGTGTTTTTTGTGGGCTTCGCCCACAAAAAACACCCAACACCACACTTTATTGATATGGAACAATCCTTACACTTCTAAAGACGCCGCAGGTCTTGATTCGGTTCCTGAATCATTGGCGTGCAATCTTTGCGCCAAAATTTATACTACCAGGATGCGGGACGGGCCTGAATCTGGAACTTTTTAGACGCAGCCGGCGTTATATTTCAGGGTATGAACCCTGATTCATTATGTAAGCCCGCTCAAAGGGTATAATTCTGATAACAAAGTAACCATCGTGACCGGCAGCCAACCGGCTGCCGTGCCCAGATAAACTTTAGGAGATCCGTATGACTTCACGCTCCCTCCCCAAACGATCCGCCCTGCACTGGATGATATTCGTCTTATTGGTCGCCAGTCTGGCCTGCTCTTTGCCCGGCCTCACCCCCAGTTCGGGAATCGAACCTGCTTCAACCGCTGGCAGCAGCACCAGCCTGCCGCCCACCGCCACTCCGCCGCCGCCCACCCTGCCGCCGGCGCTGGTGGAAAGCAACCCGGCTCCCGGCGCCGAGCTGCCTTTGGACAGCGATGTGACCCTGTATTTCAACCAGGCGATGGATCAGGCTTCCGTAGAAGCGGCCCTCAGCACGGGCAGCACGGTCGGCGGAAAGCTGACCTGGGTCGGCGAGACAACCCTGGTATTTCAACCCGCCAACGCATTGCAGCCCGAATCAGACCTGGTGCTGGCCATTAACCAGACCGCCAAAGCTCGCAACGGGCTGGCGATGCTTCGCCCGGTGGAAATTCACTACCGCACGGCTGGCTTTTTGCGAACTGCCCAGCTCCTGCCCGAGCCAGGCGCAGTCGATGTAGACCCCAGCTCGGTGGTTTTGCTGACCTTTAACCGCCCGGTGACGCCCCTTGGCGCCGACCCGGCCAGTTTGCCAGCAGCCTTCAGCCTTACCCCGGCCGCGCCAGGCAGCGGGCGCTGGGTCAACACCAGCACCTATGCCTTCTACCCGCAGCCCTCCATGGCGGGCGGCCAAACATACTCCGTCCAGATCAACCCCGATCTGCGCAGCACCGACGGCAGCCCAATGCAAGACATCCCCAGCTGGAGCTTTTCCACGGCCCTGCCCAGGCTGGTGGCTTCTGCGCCAGCCGATAACACCGCCGGAGTTGCCCTGGATGCCTCGGTGCGCCTCGAGTTTAACCAGCCGATGAACCCGGAGAATACAGCATTGGCATTTCGCCTGCTGGATTCCAGCGGTCAGGCAGTAGCCGGCGTCGCTGGCTGGAATGCCGATTTCACCACCCTGGTCTACACCCCCACCAGTTTGCTCCGCCGCAGCGACGTGTACACCGCCCAGTTGGATGGCTCAGCCCAGGCTGCAGGGGGGACGGCCCTGGGCAGTTCGTATCAGGCTGCCTGGCAGACAGTGGGCGAGCTGGTGCTCTACTCGCAAAGCCTTCCTGTCAACGGGCTGCTGCCGCTCTACAACAGTATCTCATTTGACTTCAGCGTCCCGCTGCCCGATTCGGGCTTTGAGAACTATGTCAGGCTGACTCCCGAGGCCAGCAACATGGGCTTTTATGTAGACCCCGCCACCAATACCATGTTTGTTTTCGCCAACTTTGAACCAGCTACCAGTTATGTTCTGACGATTGATCCCGCCTTCCGAGACCGCTGGGGTGGCTCGTTGAATACCCCGTATGCCCTGCCGTTTACCACAGGCGACCTCACCCCCTCTCTGATCTACCCCAACGGCGGGGGGACCCTCTTCATGCGTCCGGAAGACAGCCGCTTTGAAGTTCAGGCGGTCAATATTTTCCAGACCCCGGCAGCTTTCGGCAGCATCAGCCTGTCCGATTATTTGCGCATCTGGACGCCCAACGGCTACGAATTCCGGAATGCCTACCAGGCGCCCGATGCCCGCTTCTGGAACCCCACCCTGAACACCCAGAGCAATGTGGCCGAAGTGGTCTCGCTGAACCTCAACCCGGATGGCGGCCCGCTGACACCCGGCCTGTATTGGTTTAGCATGAACCCGACCGGCTCGTTTGGCGCCCAGCCGGTCTTTATGGTGGTCAGCAACGTTCAGCTGACATTCAAAGTCAGCCCGACCGATGTACTGGTTTGGGCAGTTGACCTGCGCAACCAGACGCCTGTCCCGGGTGTGTCCGTTGTGATTTATGCAGAAGACGGCGCCCCCCTGGCGACCGGGTTCACAGATGGCGAGGGCGTCTTTAAGTCGCCCATCCCGCTGCAGAAAGACCCCTACGGCAGTTATACGGCTGTGCTGGCCCAGCCCGGCGCAGATGCCTTCAGCCTGGCGATGTCTTCTTGGAACCAGGGGATTGCACCCTATGCCTTTGATATCCCCATGGATTACCGCGCTCCCGGCGATTACATCTACCTCTACACCGACCGGCCAATCTACCGCTCTGGCGATACTGTTTATTTTCGGGCGGTGGCTCGCCAGGCCACCAACGGACGCTACACCCTGCCCACTGACCTGCCCAGCCTGCCGGTCAAGATCATGGATGGGCAGGGCTCGCAGGTGGCGCTCATGGACCTGCCTCTCTCCGCTTACGGCACAGCCCACAGCGAATATAAGCTGTTTGCCGGCGCTGCGCCCGGCTATTACACCATTCAAATCGGCGAAGCCATGCTCAGTTTCCAGGTCGCCGATTATCGCAAACCCGAAATCAACGTTGAAGTTGGGTTTGCCCAGAGCGATGTGAACTATGGTCAGCCCCTGCAGGCTGAAATTAATGCGCGCTACTTCTTTGACGCCCCTGCCAGCGGGGTCAAAGTAAACTGGGTGCTGTACGCCCAGCCCACCCCGTTTTACCATTCCGAATACCAGATTGGTCCGCAGGATACAAGCTGGCTGGATGCCTTTTCTTTGCCCAAAGGCCACAGTTTGCTCGGGATTCAACTGGCCAGCGGCGAAGCCAAAACCGATATCAACGGTCTGGCCGGGTTGGAGCTGCCTACCCTGACAGACATCAAACTGATTGACCCGCTGCTGCGCCAGGAGTACACCCTCGAAGTGACCCTGAGCGACGAAAGCGGCCTGCCCATCAGCGCCCGCGCCAGCGCCTGGGTCCACCCTGAAACCTTCTATATCGGGGCGGTCGCTGACCAGTGGATCGGAAAGGCCGGGCAGGCTGGCGGGTTCCAGATTGCCGCCCTCTCGTTTGATGGTCTGCCGGCCGGGGCCCATGCCATCAAAGCCGAATACAGTCAGGTAACCTGGGAACGCCAGGACCCGCCGCCCGGTGAGCAGTTTGGAATGCCGGTGATGACGCCCGTCTACACCCCGCTGGGCAGTGTGGATTTCACCACCAGCAGCGAAGGCACAGCCCGCCTGGAATTCACCCCGCCGCAGGGTGGGGTTTACATGCTGCGCCTGCGCAGCGGCCAGGCCATCACCGAAATTTTTGTCTGGGTCAGCGGACCTGGCGAGGCCATCTGGCCTCAAATCCCCAACCAGCGCCTGCGCCTGACCGCCGACAAAGCGGGCTACAAACCGGGCGAAACTGCCAATGTCTTCATCCCCAATCCCTTCCCGCGTGAGACAATCGGCCTGCTGACGATTGAACGCGGCGCCATCAACCGCCATCAGGTGGTACGCATCCCGGCTGGCGGGGCCCTGACCCCCGTGACCCTCGAAGAAATTGACAGCCCGAATGTGTTCGCCGCAGTGACGCTGCTGGGCGTTTCCGACTCCGGACAGCCCGATTTCCGCCAGGGTTACCTGGAACTGGTGGTTGACCCCATCAGCCAAGTCATCCAGGTCGAGTTGAGCGTCAGCCCAGAGCGGGCTGGCCCGGGCGACACAGTCGAAATCACACTCCAGGCCCGCAATGCTGCCGGGC
>Ga0268298_10000603_pt1 | contig 45604 bp, 33 predicted proteins | sample WWTPWeurt_MetaG_FD_194462 | JGI IMG/M metagenome (GOLD analysis project Ga0268298, IMG submission 194462) | Activated sludge microbial communities from WWTP in Nijmegen, Gelderland, Netherland - WWTP Weurt | ecosystem: Engineered > WWTP > Aerobic digester > Activated sludge | place...
CCTGGGCCACGGGGAGGCATTTGGGGAGCCCGCTTGTCCCGGAGGTGAACCCCATACCGCAGATGTCCTCGGGCCGAAGAGCGGGGGTGGGGTCGAGCGCGGGGGCGGCGTCCACCCGCGCTCGCAGGGCGGCGTCCACCGGCACGCGCCGCGCGGCGGAATCGACGGCGGCCAAGGCTTCCGCCGCGGCGGACCCGGTGGCCGGGTCGTGCAGGAACAGCACCGGATGAAACACCCGCGCCGCGCCGGCCACGAAAGCGGGCGGGGTGGCTTCGTGAAAAAATGTAACCACGGCTCCCGTCAAATACAAGGCCAAATCAATTTCGATGAACTCCCCGTCGTCTTTCAGTTGAACGAACACCCGGCTGGAGGGCCCCACCCCCCATTCGGCCAAAAGACCACACCACCGGCGGACCCGGTCGGCCAATTCGTCGAACGTCAAGACGCCGCGGGACGAGACGAGGGCGGTGCGGGGGCCAAAGGACCGGAAGGCCCGCCGGATGATGTCGCGGGGCAACGGGTAGCGTCGCAAAAGGAAAAGAACGCTCTTTTGCCACAGCCATTCCCGGGGGTTCATTCGCGGGCGATGATCTGTCGCAGCACGGCCGGCAGCACGCCGCCGTGGGCGAGGTAGTCGATTTCCACCGGGGTGTCGGCCCGGGCGATGGTGTCGAAGGAGCGGACGGTCCCGTCCTCCCGTCGGATGTTCACGGTGATTTTCTTTTTTGGTGTCAATCCGGCGGTCAGGCCTTCGATGTCGAAAGTCTCCCGTCCGGTCAGGCCCAGGGTGTCCCGGGTTTCTCCGGGGAGGAACTGCAGCGGCAAAAGGCCCATGCCGACCAGGTTGGACCGGTGGATCCGTTCGTAACTCTCGGCGATGACCGCCCGCACCCCCAAGAGACGGGGGCCCTTGGCGGCCCAATCGCGGGAGGAGCCCGACCCGTACTCTTTGCCGGCGATGACGATCAAGGGGACCTTGTCCTTTTCGTAGCGGGCCGCCGCGTCGAAGATGGCCAAGCGCTCGTTGGAGGGAAGGTGGACGGTGACGCCCCCTTCGACGCCCGGCACCATCAAATTTGTAAGTCGGATGTTGGCGAAGGTGCCGCGGGCCATGATCTCGTGGTTGCCCCGCCGGGCGCCGTAGGAATTGAATTCCTTTTTCGGGACCCCGAGCGCGATCAGGTGGCGCCCGGCCGGGGAGTCCTCGGCGATGGACCCCGCCGGGGAAATGTGGTCGGTGGTGATGGAGTCCCCGAACACCGCCAACGCCCGGGCGTTGCGGATCTCGGCCAAGCCCGGGGGAGTGCGGGACATGCCGTCAAAATAAGGCGGTTTTTTAATGTAGGTCGATCGCTCGTCCCAGGCGTACAGATCGCCGGCCGCCACCGGGAGGGCGTTCCACGCCGCGTCGCCTTGATTGACCGTGGCGTAGCGGGCGCGGAACATATCGGGTCGAACGACGGTTCGGACCGTTTCGTGGATTTCCTCTTCCGAAGGCCATATCTCCTTCAAGTAAACGGGATTTCCCCGTCGGTCGGTCCCGAGCGGTTCGCTGGTGAGGTCGATGTCCATCCGGCCCGCCAGCGCGTAGGCCACGACGAGGGGCGGGGACGCGAGGTAGTTGGCTTTCACGTGGGGGTTCACGCGGCCTTCAAAATTGCGGTTTCCGGAGAGAACGGCGGCGGCGACCAGCGACCCTTCCTTGATGGCCTTGACGACCGGGTCGGGGAGGGGCCCGCTGTTGCCGATGCAGGTGGTGCAACCGTATCCCACCAGATGGAAGTTGAGTTTTTCCAGGTAAGGGGTCAGGCCCGCGGCGTTCAAATAATCGGTGACGACGCGGGACCCGGGCGCCAGGCTGGTTTTGACGGTGGGGGCCACGGCGAGGCCTTTTTCCACCGCTTTTTTGGCGAGGAGCCCGGCGGCCACGAGGACGCTCGGGTTCGAGGTGTTGGTGCAACTGGTGATGGCGGCCAACACGACGGCCCCGTGGCCGATGAAGCCGTCGCCGGGCACGGCCGCTTTCCGCGTCACGGTGTCGGCCGGGATTTCAAAACCGCGCTCTTGAACGGGCGCTGTCAAGGATTTCAAGAACGACGCCTTGGCGTCCGAAAGGGCCACGCGATCCTGGGGACGCTTGGGCCCGGCGATCGTCGGGACAATGCCGGAGAGATCAACTTCCAAGAGGTCGCTGTAACGGGGCTCGGGGGCCTCTCCCCGGAAAACGCCCTGGGCTTTCGCGTAGGTTTCCACGCGGCGGACGAGCTCGTCGGAGCGTCCGGTGAGTCGCAGGTAGGCCAGGGTCTCCTTGTCGATCGGGAAAAACCCCATGGTGGCCCCGTACTCGGGGGCCATGTTCGCGATGGTGGCGCGGTCGGGCAGGGAGAGACGGTCGAGTCCCTCGCCGAAAAACTCCACGAATTTGCCGACCACGTTTTTCTTCCGGAGCAAATGGGTCAAGGTGAGCACGGCGTCGGTCGCGGTCACCCCCTCGGGCCAGCGGCCGGTGAGGCGCACGCCCAACACCTCGGGGATGAGCATGGACGAGGGTTGGCCCAGCATGGCGGCTTCGGCTTCGATGCCGCCCACGCCCCAGCCCAGCACCCCCAGGCCGTTGATCATGGTGGTGTGGGAATCGGTTCCGATCACGCTGTCGAAGAGAGCCAACGGCACATCCCCCGATCGGTCCACCCGCACCACGTCGGCCAGATGCTCGAGGTTGACTTGGTGGACGATGCCCATTTCCGGCGGAACCGCCCGGAAATTCCGCAACGCCTTTTGCCCCCATTTGAGGAAGGCGTACCGCTCTTGGTTGCGCTCGTATTCCAGAGCGGCGTTTTTCGCGAAGGCGTCGGTGGATCCGAAAGCGTCGACCTGGACCGAATGGTCGATCACGAGATCAACGGGGAAAAGCGGGTTGATGCGCTTGGGGTCCCGGCCGAAGGCGCGGGCCGCGTCGCGGAGGGCGGCCATGTCCACAACCACGGGCACGCCCGTGAAATCCTGCAACAGGACGCGCGCGGGGATGAACGGGATCTCTTTTTCGGGCAACCGGTCCGGCGTCCAGGCCGCGAGGGCCCGGACGTCGTCGGCGGTGACCAGGCGACCGTCTTCCAGGCGGAGAAGGTTTTCCAGGAGAACGCGGATGGAAAACGGCAGGCGCGACAGGTCCCGTTGAAGGGTCCGGCCCAGATCGGCCAACGAGAAAAAATGGAGGCCCGCTTCCAAAGGACGGCGGGCGTTGAAGCTGTTGAGGGACGAAGTCATGGAAACCTCACGGTTTTTGAAGTATAGATGGGCATTCTATAAAAATCACCGACCATATTAATTTGTTACAAAAAGTTTACATGGACTTAAGGCGATCTTACGCGGGCTTTGTCCATAATCTGAACGTGTTAAACATTGCCCGGGAGGGTCCCATGCAACACCGTTTAAAACGCAAACCCCTTTGGTCGGCGCTCGCCGTCGGCTTCACATTCCTTTTTACCACCGTCGCGGCTCCCGTGGCGGAAGCCAATTTTTGGGAACAGCGCCGGGACGCTTCCCGGCGCGCGAACGGCAAGGCGTCGAGCGCCGGAACGCTCTACGCCGGCCTTCCCGCGTCCCTGGGTGACATTGACCGCGTCCTCCCCGCGGTCAATGGCGCCCTGGGCAACGCTTTGCGAGCGGCTCCGCCGGCCGAATTGAACGGCGTTGAGACGCCGGCCGACCGACGGGCCGCCCAACTGCCCGCCTGGTTGCGCGGATTGCCCAACTCCGCCGGAGAAATCCGCCGCGTGTCGTTGGCCAAAAACCCCGACACCGCGCCCGTGGCGGTCCTGGTCCAGGACGTTCACGACGTTTATTCGGCCCAGACCAACATCGCCCGTGTCCTCGCGCACATTCAGGATTCGGCCGCCCGCGCCAAAGCCGGACCGGTGCTCGTCGGCGTTGAAGGCGCGCACGGTCCTTTCAACGTCAAGGAATACCGCGACCAGATCGGCCTGCCGGGGTATGACCTGGCGGCTCAGCTGTTGTTAAGGACCAATTTAATCGCCGGACCCGAGTATCTGGCTTTCACGGCGACCGAAGAACCCGCCCTGTGGGGCGTGGAAACCCCCGCGGACTATGTGGAAAACGTGGAGGCCTACAGGTCCGCCCGGCCGGCGCAGGTCGCCGCCGCCGGGTCGTTGGACGCCGTCGAATCCGCCTGGAACCGAAAAGCGGCCGAGGTCCTTTCGCCCCGGTTGCGGGCCCTGAACGAGACGCTCACGGGGTACGCCGATGGGAAAGCGTCCTTGATTCAATTGATGGACAGCCTGACGGACTCCCCCGCGGCCGCGCGGTTGGCCGAAGTCCGAAAATTGAACCAGGCCCTCGCCCTCGAATCGAAAATCGATTTTCAGCGGGTGGAAAAAGAACGCGCGGGCCTGATTGAGGTCCTGGTCCGCAAGCTGGATCCGTCCGCCGTGGAGCGTCTCATCGCCGCTTCGCTCAGTTACCGGGCCGGTCGGATCGGGTTCGGCGCCTACAACCGGGAACTCCAAAACTTGGTCAAAAGCCACGGAATCTCCTGGGCCCATTACCCATCTTTTGAGCGGTATGTGCAATACGTCCTGGTGGCCGAGGACATCGACAAATTCCGCCTTTTTGACGAAATCGACACGTTAAAAAAAGACGCCGTCGCCGCCGCGGTCAATACGCCGACCGAGAAGGCGATGATGGATTTGGCCGAGGACGTCCGGCTGGCCCATCGGTTGATCCGGCAGGAATTCGGCCCCGCCGAATGGCGCCTTTACGTTGAACACCGCAAGACGGCCCCGGCGCTCAACGACCGCGTGAAAACCGTCCTTGGTGCGGGCGCCCCCGCGGCCCCGTCCTCAGCCGAGATGGCCCGGTTTGAACGCTTTTACACCGCCGCGGAGCGGCGCAACGATTCACTGACCGCGAACCTCAAGGCCCGCGCCGCGCGCATGAACGCGAAAATTTTGACCATGGTCGCGGGCGGGTTCCACACCAGCGAGCTGGAGCAGCGGTTGGCCAAGGACGGTTTTTCCGTCGTGACCGTCACGCCCCAGATCGGGGAAGTCCCTTCGGGGACCAAGTATTTGGACATCTTCATGGTCAAGAACGTCCCGATCGAAAAATACCTGGCCGGCGACGCCCTCTACCTGTCTCCGCCCCACGCCACCACCACGGTGCCGATGCCGGGTCTCAAGGACAACCCCAAGACCCCCGGCGCGGTTCGCCGCGGCATGGCCGCCGCGATGCTGGCCTTGACGGTCATGTTGGCGGGGGTTCCCGCCGCCCAGGAGTACCGGGAAAAACATTTCCAGGATATTGACGTCACCGTGGATGTGAACCCCGTGAGCGGGTTGCCCCGGGTCCACGCCGAAGACGGTCCCACGGTTTACGGCCGGATCGGCGCGTTGCCCTACGACGGATCCCCAAAAGGCGTTGAATTCGCCTCCGAAGGGGAAACCCAAGAATCCCGGGTCGGCCTCCTCTACACGGCGGAAAACATCGCCCAAGAACGGTCCGGGATCGTCCCCGTTTTGGCGAATTTCCTTTTCTTTTCCGTTCCTCGGGTTTGGACTTACGCAGGCGACCGCGTTGTCGGGGTCGGTCGCTCCATGAAGACGGCCCTGGTCCAGGGCCAATCCAAAGCCGGGGCGATAACGGCCGGAATTTTGTTATTCGCCGCGTCGTCCTCCGCCGAAGCGGGGGCGTTGTTCGCTTCCGCGGAATCGCTCGTCGCTGTCTCGGGGTTTCTCTTCTTTCTGGTCGCGGCGGGGATGATGTCCTGGGTGCTTCTCGCGCGGCGCCGCAAAGGCGAGCGGGGCGGTGTTTACCTCGGTTTGGGAGTGGCTTGGGATCTCCTGTTGACCGGGTTCGGTTGGGTCCAGGGGGCGCTCTTGCCGAACCGGACACGGAGCATTGCGTTGTCCGGGACGGAGTTGATAAAAAAAATAACGATCGCAAATTCCACGTGGATCGCGCCGGTCAAAAAGGGGGAGTTCAGCGCCGGCAATGTTGGCCGTTTCGCCCAGGCGGCGGCCGACGTTATTAATTTGGGAAAGGTCGGGAATGAACGGGTCAAGGTTCTGGTGGGGTTTGGGACCCGCCGCGGCGCAAAAGAGTACGCCCTGCATTTGGCTCGGGTGCTGCAGGCGAACGGGCTGGATGTGGAGATGACCGACCGCCCCACGCCGGCCACGGCGGGAAGTTTTGAAACACAACCGAACGCCGGGAGGTCCCGGTACGCCTTTTGGGTGACGGCGGGGAGTCATCCCAAGCTTTCCGATTTGAAAAATCGCGTTGCCGTTAACGGAATTAAGATTTTTAAAGACGGCTTCGCGGGGAGCGACGCCCTCAGCCAGGCGATCGAGCAAAAAGCCAACGATGCCGAGTCCGGTTCTTCTTATAGATACACACGGCGAAAGGTGCGGGAGGCCAAAGCGGCGGACCGCTTGTCGAATGTCCACAACGAGGCTTTCGGATCCCCTCAAGACTGGCCGCGGGAAATCCGGGAGTCCCTGCTCGTCGATTCGATGAACGGGACGGTGGCGCCTTTCGCGGAGGGATTGCAAAAGGTCTCGGCGGTTCGCGCCGCGGTGAATCAAGCCCCTTTGGCGAAGTGGGGAGCCCAGGAGGTTTTCGATGAGGAGGGGTCGGCGGTGGCTTGGGCACCGGATCCCTTTGACCCGAGGATGTTGGGCCCGACCGTGGGGTTGTTGAAACCCGGGGAATACGCGTTTTTCTTCAACGAAAGCGGGGAGCGGATGTCCGTCGTGGAGAAACGTCCCGACGGCATGGTTCACTACTACACGCCCAGTGAAATCGCTTTCATGATGGCCTACTTTCTCGGTTGGGAAAAAGGGCAAGCGGGGAAGATCGTGACGACCATGCCGCGCACCCGTTGGCTCGATCGGTTGGCGCGTCTGAAACACCCGGCCAATGACGAGATGGCGTCCCTTGAGATCGTGCCGACCGGTTCCGAAGAATTCGCCATGTCCGCCGATGGAGATCTGCTCCTCGCCGCCGACGCGAGCGGCCATGTCCGCTACAGTTGGGGGAACACGGTGTTTGCCAATTCGGCGGAGGCGAACGCGCGGCTGTTGGTCGAAATTATCAAGGAGAAAGGGAGGCTCTCCTCTTTCCTTGAAACCGCGAAAAAAGCAACCCTGCAGCCGGTGTATGTCGAGGCGCATGGCCGCCGACCCAACGCGACGGAACTGGCGGGGGCCTTGGCGGAGAACGATTTCGTTTACGTGCGGAAGACATTTCATGGCTCCGGCAACCAGGCGGATACCATCGATTTGGTTCGGGGAACCCCAGCGGCCGCGCTCTTTTTTGCGCGGACCTTGACACAAATCTTGGCGGATCGAGGCATTGCCCTCCGCCACGTCCGGATCGACCGCAGAGACCCCCTCGGACTCATGATCGAATTCGCCGGCGGGGGATGGGTGATGGTGCGCCGGGTGGGCGATCAACCCATATTCCGGGTGTACACCGAACAAAACAGCGCGGAAGCGGCGAATGCCGTGGTGGAGGCGACCCGGTGGGTGTTCACTTTCCTGGAAGGAAAGACCTTGCTCGGTTCGGCCATCGACACCTTGGAAAAGGACATTGAAAGGGCCTATCAGAGGAACACCCGAAATGATTGGCAAGATGACGCGGTGGAAGTTTTGCAACACGTTCGTGATTTCATCAGCGACGCCAAGGCGACCTGGGGAAGAATTAAGAACCTGCCCCCCGATCGGCTCCAGCGTCGGTTCGAATCGATGGAGATTTTGAGGGGGATTCGGACCGCCATCGCGCTGCCCCAAATGACTTACGCGTTGCCTCCGGAATACGGCGTCGACCTGCCCACCGCCCTGGAGGATTTATGGTTGGATGTCGGACGGTCCTTGGAAAACGCCCGCGTTGGCGAAATCAAGGAATATATGGAATCGCATCCGGCGTTCATGGCTTCGGCCAACAAAGACGGGGTGGCAAAAGCCATGGAGGCCGCCCACTTCGTCCATCGGAACGGGCGGGCCGACCTGGAACATTGGAGGCCCTCGGTTTGGTCGGCCTATGAGGATCACGGGGAGGTGTGGTCCCCCTATCTGTCCGCCGATCTCCTTCGCGACTTGGTCCTCAGTCTCGGGTTGGCCTTGGATGCGAATGGACAAGTCGTTCCGCCGGCCAGCGTGAACGCGGCGATCCTTTCCCATGTCGACAAAAATTTCGGGAAGGCGAGCGACCCCAACAAACGCCTGGAAGAGTTTGTGAAAGCCGAAAAGGGCGTGGTCGGGGACCCCAAAGCCGCCATCGCCATCGCGAACGCGGTGGGGGTTGAAATCAAATCGGCGCGTGATTTCAAAGCGCTCGCCGAGCAACTGAGTCATGTGATTTGGTTTTTAAAAATTAAGGAATTGTGGGCCGCCAAACGCGCCGTGGTGACCCAGGAGAGTTTCGCGCGGGTTTTAAGGGCTGTTAAACGCTTGTTGGTGGAACCCGGGGTGGAGGCCGTCGGTCTTCCGGATGACGTTTTGGCGATGCGTTTGGTGGCTTTGAATCTGCCCCTCTCAATTGTGTTGGAGGCGGCGGAGGGCGGCAATAACAGACCAACGTTCGTCCCGGCCGCGCCGAAAGCCCGTTTAAAAAGGGCCTTGGAATTGGTGCCTATGTCCGGGGGCATGGCTTCCCGTTGGGCCGCTTCGTTGAAAGCGCTTTATGACACGGGCATTTTGAAAGAATCCGAAACGCGTGGGGCGAGCCGCCAAGTTGCGGCCGAGTGGATTCCGGGGTACAACGGCATCCGTTTGGGCGTTGACTCCATGGCGGTCGATGGCGGGGGGCGACAACAACACATCGTCAGCCCCTTCACGTGGCGCGAAATCATGGCCGAAGTTTGGAGATCCCGTTCCCTGGCCGGCGAGCAGGGGAAAAGAGTGCGGGTCCTGGCCGTTCCCCAAAACCCCGGCGATGGAATGATGCTGACCCGTAAAGGGGGACCGTTCGCCTTCGATGACGAAGGTGAAATTCGGCCCATGGAGAATAAAGTCCTCGGTCACGGCAATGTGCGGGGGCTTCCTCTCGCCATGCTGGATGCCCTGCGCGCCGGAACCCCCTATGGTTTTTTGAGAGCCGGCGACGGCCCCTTGTCCCAGATTAATTCCCCTCAACTCCAAGAAATTCGTGATCGTGTCGTCTGGGCGGCCGAGCAAGGGCGGCCCCTGGTCCACGTTTCGATCGGGAACAGCCGTTCCCCCGGTCAGAAGGGGGGGGGATTCGTCGCTGTGAATGAAAGGCCCGACGTCCTTGATTATTTAATACCCACCGAGCCCAACGCCAAGGGTTTCGTCGCCGACCGCGATATCACCATGTTCTCGACGTTTCAGAATGTGCTCAACTACGCGGCCGCCATCTATGCGGTGAGCGGGGGCGTTAAAGTCGAGGGGCAGGATCTGCTGACATGGGATCAGATGACGGCCGTCTCGGCCTTGGACTCGGACGCCACGCGCGACTTCGCGCGCCGGATATCCCTTTTGACGGCCACTCAATTGACGGAGATGACGGAGCGCTTCATCAGTTTGTTGCCGTCGGAATACGTTGAAAAGTCCGAATTCGTCCGAGAGGCGTCAAGCGACTTTTATTTCGTTCAATGGGAACAGGTGGGGGGGGCTTGGCACGGAGCTCTCGCCGATGCCGTTCGGGACCGTCGGAAGGAGGAAGGGGGGACGGTCAATCATCGGTTGACGCTGGCTTATGTCGACATCAGCATTGAAGAGACACGCATTCTCTCCGGGCGAGACCTGAGCCGTTATCGGGGCCCCCTCCCGACTTTCGCCGAAGTCAAATCCGCCACCGGGTTTTATTCGATTCTCGAGGACGTCGGTTTGCTCCTGGCCTCGGCGTCGAAGAGGGGCGGTTTCACAAGGAAAGTGGGCGCCGCCGTCCGTTCCCTTGTGCCGCGTCGGCCCCTTGGGTCGACAGGATCGGGAGTCCCGGCCGGGGGGAAAAAGGAGAAAGGTTTTTTATTGGGCGTGGGAATCCCTTTCCTTCTGGTGGCGGTGTCGGCGGCGGCGTTGTTCTTCTCTCCGGCGGCGCTCGCCGCTCCCTTGGTCTCGGGCGGCGACACCCCTTTTTCCTTTTTTACCGCGTTGGCGGATTTGAGCCCTTGGATATGGATCGCGGCGGGCGCGGTCTCGTTGGGGCTCTTCGCCTTCACGGCGCGGGGCCGGCGCGCGGCCGACACGCTGTTCCGGGCCTTTGACAACGCGCCGGTGTGGGTGAAAATGTTGATTATCGCGACGGTGTTTTACCTGGGTTCAAAAACCGTCGACGCCGCTTTGGCGTCCCTGGGGGTCCTCGGCGCCCTCACTCTGGGCCGCCGCGCCGGGCCGACGGTGTATGAAACGGTGGGTTCCAAACCCAATTGGGACGCGATGGTGCCCCCGGTGGTCGACCCCTTGGCCTCCCTGCGGGCCACGGGCCAGGAATTGGCGGCCCGCGTGGCGAACACCGACCGTCTGGACGCTCTCGGGAAATCCTTTGCCGCGCCGGCGGGCAGCCGCGGCGATTTTGAGCCGCTCTTCCGCGATCCGGAGGCGAACAACGCCGACCGCGGCGGTTGGGTGAACCGACCCTGGGAATTGAACGACGACCCGGCCACCTTGGAATCCGTTGAGACCGAGGCGGCGGGGCTTCGTGAAAAGTTTGATCGATTGGTGGTGGTCGGCATGGGCGGTGAAAGTTCCATCGTGGGGCCGGATCAGACGGCCGACGGAAAAACCATGACGGTGGTGGCGAACACCTCCCCCGAGAAACTCCAACGCGCCGCCTACTCGTTGACTCCCGCGGAACTGAATCGCACGGTCTTTTACGTCATCAGCAAATCGGGGGGCACGACGGAAACCCTCGCGAATTTGGACCTCATCAGCGGTCTTCTCCGTTCGCACGGCTTCGACCCGAAGAGCCATATCGTCTTCGTGACCGACCCCGGCACGGGCCTGGCCCGGCGGGGCGCCAAAGACGGCATTCCGGTCAAGTCGCGGGAGTATATGGACCGGACGAACACCGGCGGTCGCAACACCCTGGTCAATTTCCCGACCTTGCTGGCCCTGTCTTTCCTGCGGCCCGGCGCCGCCAAAGCCCAGGTGAACGCCATTGTGGAAAACCACGCCCAGACGCCGACCGCGGCGGACCCCTGGGTCCAGGCCGCGAACCGGCTTTCGGCCGCCATGCAAACGGGGGTGACCAAAATGGCCGTCCTGGAGCCCGAATCCCTGCGCGCGCAATTGGGGGTTTGGCAGCAACAAAACGTCGAGGAATCCCTGGGCAAGGACGGCAAAGGTTTGACGGTTTACACCCAGGCGCCGCCGTTGGATGTTTTGGCCCGCAACGCCAACCGGGACTGGGTGTTTGTGGAACTTCAAATCAAGGGGCGGGAAAACGAAACCACTTCCCTCGCCCAGTCCTATCGCGACGCGGGGTTTGAAGTGGTGACCGTGCCCGTTCCGGCCGGCGAAGCCGCTCCCGGGGCCGCTTCCTACGGTTGGATGAAAATGGTGGCGTTCTTGGGCGCTTTGAACGACATCAACTTCTCCAACCAGCCGGCGGTGGAATCGTATAAGTCCATCATGGAGGCGGGCAATTTGTCTTTGAAAGCCACGGAGGACAAAGCCCGCGCCGTCGACGCGCTGGTGTCGGCCGAAGGCGTCACGGTGTCTATCGACGGGCTCCTGCCCTTCCTGTCGGAGGCGCAGAAGCAGCGGGTGGGCCGCCTGTTGGCTGAGCAAAAGCTCTCCCCGGCCGCCGCGTTGGGGTTGGTTCTGGCCGATGCACGTGGGTTCAACGCCTCCCTGCGGGATTTGACGCTGTCGTATTACGAAGACGCGGATCCGCAGACGGCGGAATTCTTGAATGATTTGGCCGCGCGCACCCAAGCGGCCACCGGCGCCGCCGTCAAGTGGGGGGAAGGCACCGGCGTTTTGCACGGGCTTTTCGTCAATTGGTTCGGCGGGCCCCTGCACCAGATCCCGGTGCACATCGTGACCCGCTACAAGGGGGACTTCTACGGCAAGGGGAGCGCGCTCCTTCAGGAAGGCGCCGTGGCGGCCCACCAAGCGTTGGTGAAGGCGGGCCGTCCTTCGGTTCTGGTGGTCGTGGACGCCGATTTGGACGTGGCGGGGCGCCGCACCGTGGGTCGGTTCTTTGGCGACGTGGCCGACGCGATGGTTGTGGCCGACGGAGCCCTGGCTTCCGGCGCCCGTGACACTCTGGACGTGCTGGGGGAAACCCCAATGAGCGCCACGACGGCCGATCGGTACGCCGATGGCGTGGTCAGCGGTTTGATGGCTTCGCAACTGGCTCTGCGCGCGAATCTCCGGCACCAACGTTTGGCCGATACGGTTGGGGAGGTCGCGGGGTCCTTTGCGACGGCGCTGTTCGGCGCCGAAATGGCCGCCCGAGCGCAAACGGGCTATCGTCAAATCGTCGACAGCGTGAAGTCGGACGCGAAAGCGCAACCCGTGGCGATCGGCGGCGTCGAGGCCGGACGCGCGGTGACGCGGTACCTGGATGGAACCTCCTCGCGGGCGGCCCTGCAGGACGCCCTGAACACCCTGAAGCGCCATTTGGCCGGCGAGAACAGCGTGGCCCTGGGGCGCGCCGGCACGGGCCTCCTGGTGGTGCTGGAAAGCGAATTGCGGGACGGCGAGAACGCCGATCTGGTGCGGGACATGGAAGCCTTGGGCGCTCGGCATCCCCGGGTCAAGGTCCAGGTGGGCGACGGCAACGACGTCCTCGGCCGCAACGAAAATGGCGAGCGCGTGTTGCGGGTGGGCGCCGCGATCCAACTGCTGGGCGTTCAACCGCTCTCCATCGACGTCATTCTTCCGCCGGCGACATCGACCTTGGTGGAAAAATCGGGCTACGAGGACATCGTGCGCGTGCTGCGCTGGATCCTGGGCGGCGTCGCGGTGGAAGTGACCTCCGGCGTCGAAGCCGGCATTCAAGCCCTGGTGGCGACGCTGAAGAGCGCGTAACGGCTCCGATCGATTCAAAAAAAAACGGCCTTTCCCCGCGCATCGGGAAAGGCCGTTTTCTATAATAGAACCCATGAAAAGCAAAGCGAAGAAAACAACGAAAAACCAGCGCCGCGTCCAAATGGAGGCGCCCCCCGCCTACACGGCCCGGTTGGTCGCCCTCTGCGCCGGGGCCAAGGAGGCCAGCCGGGCGCTGGCCGTGAGCCCCCCCGAAGCGCGTGACCGCGCTCTGCGGACCCTGGCCGAGGCCCTGGAGAAAAATCAGGACGACATCCTTTTCAAAAACGAAATCGACCTGGAGGCGGGCCGCCGCGCCGGGCTTTCGGCGTCGCTCTTGGACCGGCTGGCCTTGACGCCCCGCCGGGTGGCCGACATGGCCGCCGGGTTGCGCGACATCGCGGCCCTTCCGGACCCCCTCGGCTCGGTCGCGGGCGAGTGGGAACGCCCCAACGGCCTCAAAGTGCAGAAAGTCCGCGTGCCGCTCGGGGTGGTGGCCATGATTTACGAAGCCCGGCCAAACGTCACCGTGGACGCGACGGGCCTTTGCCTGAAGTCGGGGAACGCGGTGGTGCTTCGCGGGGGGAAAGAGGCGTTGGAGTCCAACACCGCCCTCGTGCGTGTTTTGAAGGAAGCGTTGGTTCCGACGGGCTTGCCCGCGGATTGCGTGCAGTTCGTAGAAACTTCGGACCGGTCGGTGATTCGCGATTTGGTGCGCATGGACCGATTCGTCGATCTGGTGATCCCGCGCGGCGGGGAGGAGATGGTCAACGCGATCCGGGAAATGGCCACCGTGCCCGTGTTGTCCCACGGCAAGGGGCTGTGCGCGGTCTATGTCGACCAAGAGGCCGATTTGGCCATGGCCGAGAAAATCGCTCTGAACGCCAAGATCCAGCGACCGGGCGTGTGCAACGCGATGGAAACCTTGCTGGTTCACGGGGCCGTCGCGGATCGTTTTGTGCCCGCCATGGTGCGGCGCTTCGCGGAGAACAACGTGACCGTTCACGGCGACGCCGGGGTCCAGAAACGGGGCGGCGCGGCCGTCGTGCCGGCCACCCCCGACGATTTCAACACCGAGTACCTGGATTTGCACGTCGCGATGAAGGTCGTCGATTCCCTCGACGCGGCCATCGACCACATCAATACCCACGGCAGCCATCATTCCGACGCGATTGTGACGCGGGACGAGGACGCCGCCCGCCGGTTTCTGGCGCGGGTGGACTCGGCCGCGGTCCTCCACAACGCCAGCACCCGCCTCCACGACGGCGGCGCCCTGGGCCTGGGATCGGAGATGGGGATTTCCACCCAAAAAATCCACGCCCGCGGCACCATGGGCGTGCCGGAGCTGACCACCACCAAGTACGTCGTCCGCGGCAGCGGGCAAATCCGGGAATAGTGCCCGCCCGACGCCCCGCGGTCTACGGGTTTCTTGGCGGCAGTTTCGACCCGGTCCACAAATCCCACATCGCCTTGGCCCGCGCTGCCCTCAAGGAACGGGGTCTCAGGGTCGTTTACCTCGTCCCGGCGGCGCGTTCGCCTTTCAAAGACGGGCCCCCACGCGCCTCGGCCGTGGACCGGTTGGCGATGCTGCGGCGGGCGGTTCGCGGGGTTCCGGGTTTGCGCATCGGGGATTGGGAAATTCACCGCCCCGGCCCATCCTACACCTTCGCCACGCTGCGCCGCCTGCGCCGGGCTTTCCCGGGGCGGCGTTGGGAGGTCCTTTTGGGGGAAGACGCCTGGTCGGGGTTTCGCGGCTGGAGGCGGTGGCGGGAAATCGCGCGGCGCCACCCGTTGGTCGTGGCGCCGCGGACCGGTTCGCGCCCCGTTTCCCTTGCCGGAGTCCACTTTTTAAAAGCGCGCCTTGGCCCGCTCTCCTCCACCGCGGCGCGCGCTGCCATCGCTCAAAACGGCCCCTGGCGGGGGATGGTTCCCGAAGGGGCGGCCCGGGTCATCGAGAAACGGAGGCTTTACCGGGGGCCCGAGGCGCTTCCCCCCCCGCAGGCCTTCGCCCTGCGCCGTTTGTTGACCGGGGAGCGGTGGCGGCATTCCGAAGCGGTGGCCCTCTGGGCGCGCGCCCTGGCCCAACGTCACGGCGTCGACCCGGAGCGGGCGGAGCGCGCCGGGTGGTGGCACGATGTCGCCAAGAATTGGTCCCCCGGCCGCCTGCGGGATTACGCCCGTCGAAAAAAAATTCCCATCCCCTGGGGAGGAGCGAAAGCGTTGGACCCTCTGCTCCACGGGCCGGTGGGGGCCCGCTGGGCCCGTGACCGGGGATTTTTAACGGACCCGGCCGCGCTCGCGGCCATCGCGCGGCACACCGTTGGGGCGCGGCGGATGTCCCGCCTTGATAAAATCCTTTACGTGGCGGATTTCTCCTCGCCCGATCGGCGCTATCCCGAGGCCGCCCGCGTGCGGCGTTGGGCGGTGAAGGATTTGGACCGGGCCCTTCGGGAGGCCCTGCGGGCCAAATTGTTGCATACCCTTGAACGCGGCCGGATCGTGATGCACACTTCCGTAGGTCTTTGGAATCAGTTGTTATCGGAGTCCCGGTGAAAGGAAGAGTTTGGGCTAGCCCCGAAGCCGGCCGCTGGCTCGGCGGTGTCGGGTTGGCGGCGGTCGTCGGCCTGGCGCTCGCGGCGTCGATCTCGCCGGTGGCGGTCGCCCTGCGACGGGGCGAACCCGTGACGGGGGTGGCCCTCGGCACCGATCTGGCCGAGAACGCGCCCCATTCGGACACCCTGTTGGCTTGGGTGGTTCGACCCCGGTGGGGCCGTGTGGATGTCTTGTCCATTCCCCGGGACACCCGGGTGGACATCCCGGGTTATCGATTCCGACGGATCAACGAGGTCTACGCGTACCATCACCGCACCCAAAAGGACGCCCTGGGGGCGGCCGCGCAAACGCGCAACGCTGTGGAGCAATTGTTTCGGGACGCGGGCGGGGCGTTGCCCCTGCGCAACGTCGTGCAAATCGACTACGATGGGTTTCGGCGGCTCATCGATCGGTTGGGGGGCGTGACCGTTTCCATCGACGAACCGATGGATTACGACGACCACGCCGGTGATTTTCACGTGCATTTTTCCACGGGGCCGCGTTTATTGAACGGGGACGATGCCTTGGGGTTTGTCCGGTTTCGCGGGCGGAGCGGCGACCGGGGCCGGGTGTTGCGGCAAATGGAATTTGTCCGGGCCTTGGTGCGTCGGACGGCCTCTCCGAATATCGTTTGGCGGGGGCCGCTGGTTCTGGTGGACACCATCGGTGCCGTGACGACCAATATGTCTTTGTTGGACATGGCCTTTTTGATTTTTGAAGCCCGTCGCTGGTCGCCCCGCGCCGTTCACCCGTGGATATTGCCGGGCAAACCCAAAGGCGCCTATTGGGAGATGGACCGGGAACGCGCCTTGTACGTGTTGTCCCAGTTGGCGAACGGCGGCGGACCCCTCGCCCCGGCCGAAGGGGGTGTGGAGGACGCCGGGATCCCTCCCGGAACCGAACCGGTGTCGGGGCTTCGCGTCACCGTCAAAGTGTGGAACGCCACCTCCCGGGGGGGGCTGGCCCTGCGGGTCGCGCGGCGCCTTCGGGATGCCGGGTTTGACGTCGTGGAGTGGGGCAACTATAATGGGCGCCAAGCCAAAAGCCGCGTGATCGATCGGTCCGGTCGCTTTGACGGCGCGCGCGGCGTGGCGGAGGCCCTGGGGGTGGGCTCTTTGTATTCGGACACCGACCCCGCCTTAAGAACCGACGTGGAAGTGGTTTTGGGAGAAGACGCCGCGGCTCGCTGGGAAGCGGCACAGGAGACCTCGCATGGACATGATTGACATTTTGCGCGCGGCGGTGAAACAGGGGGCGTCCGACGTCCACCTATTGATCGGGCGGCCCCCGTTCGTTCGAAGGAACGGCGAGGTGATGGAATTGAACGGGTTCGCGGCCGTCACCGCCGAGGAATCCAAGCGGTTGGTGTACTCCCTATTGTACGACGAACAAAAACAACGCTTCGAACAGGATCTGGAGTTGGACTGTTCTGTCGCCATCCCCGGGTTGGCCCGATTCCGGGTGAACGTGCTCCTTCAAATGAACGGCATCGAATGCGTCATCCGCGTCGTGTCCTCCAAAATCCCCACGGCCGACGAGATTAAACTTCCGCCGACGGTCGTGGAATTCGCCAATTTGCCCCGTGGCCTTGTCCTGGTGACGGGGGCCACCGGCGCTGGAAAATCCACGACCCTGGCGTGCCTTATCGAGCTGATCAACGATGCCCGCCGTCAGCACATCCTGACGGTGGAGGATCCGATTGAATTTGTGTACGAATCCAAGCGCTGCATCCTGCGCCAGCGGGAAGTCGGGGCCTCGACCCGGGGGTTCGGTCAGGCCCTCAAGCACGCGCTTCGTCAAGATCCCGACGTGATCCTGATCGGGGAAATGCGCGATTTGGAAACGATTTCTCTGGCGCTGACGGCCGCGGAAACCGGCCATCTTTGCTTCGCCACCCTTCACACCACCGACGCGGCCCAGACCGTCGACCGCATCATCGATGTGTTTCCGCCCCACCAGCAGCAACAAGTCCGCGTGCAGTTGTCGACGGTGTTAAAGGGGGTCGTGTGCCAAACCCTGCTGCCCACCAGCGACGGCACCGGCCGCGTGGCGGCGCGGGAAATTATGGTCGTCACCCCGGCCATCGCGAATTTGATCCGGGAAAACAAGACCCACATGATTTATCAGGCCATTGAAACGGGTTCCAAGTTCGGCATGATTCCGTTGGACCGGGCCCTGGCCGATTATGTCAACGACGGCACCGTCTCGTTCGATGACGCCGTCGCCAAATCGTCCGACCCGGATAAACTGCGGGAAATGACGGGCCGCTCCTCCGGCGGTTCGCGGTCCTCCCGATCGGCGGTGTATTAAAATGCCTCCCACATCCATTCAAGATCTTTTGAAGCAGGTCCACGATCGTGGCGCGAGCGACTTGCACCTCAAAGCCGGCCGTCCCCCCATGATGCGCGTCCAGGGGGAAATCATCGCCCTGGAAGGGCAAGCGCCCCTTGAAATCCAGGACGTGATCAATTACGTCTATTCGCTCATCAACAGCGCCCAGCGCGGCACGCTGGAGCGGGACCGCGAATTGGATTTTTCTTTTTACCTGCGCGGGATCGCCCGTTTCCGCGGCAACGCGTTTTTCCAAAAAGGCGCCGTGGGGGCGGTGTTCCGTCTTATTCCCGCGGCCGTCCCGACCCTGGAAGGGCTCGGCCTCTCGCCGGTGTTGAAGGACATCATTGGCCGTCGGCAGGGCTTCTTCCTTGTGACCGGGCCGACGGGTTCTGGGAAAACCACGACCTTGGCCGCCTTGATCGACCACATCAACAAAACCCAGCGCGTCCACGTGGTGACCCTGGAGGACCCGATCGAATACGTGTTCGAGGACAAGCTGGCCGTCATCAACCAGCGGGAGGTCGGGACCGACACCCACGATTTTGCCCAGGGCCTTCGCCGCGCTCTTCGGCAGGACCCGGACGTTCTTCTCATCGGGGAGTTGCGCGACGCCGAGACCATGACCACCGCGATGAACGCGGCGGAAACGGGGCATTTGGTTCTTGGCACCCTCCACACCAACGACGCGAAGCAGTCCATTGACCGCATCATTGACACTTTTCCGCCCGAACAGCAGAACCAAGTGCGGATGCAGCTGGCCAAATGCCTGCTGGGGGTGATGGCCCAGCGATTGATACGCAAGGCCGACAACACCGGACGAATCGCGCTTCAGGAGATCATGATCAACAGTCCAACGATTCAAAAGCTGATCGAGGACAACAAAGTCGGCGCCATCGGCAAAGCCATGGAGGATTCTCAGGAATACTACAAGATGCAGTCCTTCAATCAAGCCCTCCTCGGTCTGCTTACGAAGAAACAAATCACCCTGGAGGAAGCGTTGTCGTATTCGCCCAATCCCGGCGACCTCAAGATCCGTCTCCAAACCGAAGGCCTCTTGGGGGGGACAACGCCCTCCGGGCCCCCCATCAATCTGCGATGATCCCCCTCGAACGGTTGGCGGTTATCCCCGTGCTGTCCGGTGTGGCGCCGGAATTGCGAGAGAGGTTGGCGGAGCGCCTGCGTGAAGAAAAAATACCCGCCGGGCGCCTGGTGTTCGGCGAAGGGGGACCGGGGGACGCGGTCTATTTCATCGCTGAAGGAAAAATTACGATTCAAAAGGATCTCGACAAGGCGCGGGGACTTTCCAAAACCCTGGCCGTCATGCAAACCGGCGATTTCTTCGGCGAAATGGCGCTCCTGGAGCGCGAACCCCGCTCGGCCTCGGCCGTCGCCCTGGAACCGACGGTTTTGCTCGTCCTCCCGGTGGAGGACGTGCGGGCGTGGCTGTCCGCGGACTCGCGGGTTCCCCTGCGCCTTCTGCTGCCTTTCGTCGAGGCGCTCAGCGCGCGCCTGCGGGAAACCACGCGGGAAATGACGCTCTTTTTCAACGTCGGACGCGTTTTGGTGCAGGACCCGGATTCCCACCGCTTGGGGGCGGAGCTCCTCGACACCGTGATTTTGGCTTTCGACGACCCCGTGACCGCCGGGTTTTGGCTGTGGAACGATTTTTCCGGGGAATACGAGATGATCGCCGGCAAGGGGCTGTGGACCGAGGCCCACCGTGGGGCGCGCTCCGAAAAAGACCCGCTTTTCGCTTGGTTGACGGAAAAAAAAGAGTGCGCTCTTTCGACCGATTGGCCGGCGGACGAACGGTTCGCCACGGCCCAGGCGGCCTGGCCGTCCTTGCGTTCTCTGCTCGCCGTGCCCGTGCCCGGGGACCGCCGCCCCATCGGTTTTTTCGTTTTGTCGCATGAGGTCATGCCCCACTATTTCACCCCCGCCCACCGCCGCATGTTGGCGGGGATGGCCAATCTGGTGGCCCCGTCTTTTGACAGCGCTTTCCTTCGACTGGAAAAACGCTCCCAGGAGAAACTCAACCGAGCCCGACAGGATTACCGATGACAACCTCTCCGTTTCGCGCCGTCGCCAAGACGGCGTCCGCCGCCGCCGATGACAAAAAAGCCCGGAACATACGCGTCTACGACACCGGGGGGTCTTCCGGGGTGGCCGATTATTTTCTGCTGGCCACCGTGGACAGCGCTCCCCAGATGAACGCCGTGGAAGAGGAAATTGACCGGCGGGTGAAAACGGACCACGGCCTCGACCCTCTTCGGCGGGACGGGCGGGGGTCCCGTCAGTGGCAAGTTTTGGATTACGGCGGCCTTGTGGTCCATTTGATGACCGAGACCGCCCGCGTGTTTTACGGGTTGGAGCGATTGTGGGAGCACGCCCGGTCCCTTGAATCCGCGCCCGCAAAAGCCCCCCGCGTTTCCCCGCGGACGCGCAAGACGCCCGCGCGCCGCGGGCGCCGTTCCAAATGAAAAACGCCGTTCGCGAGTTGCTGGCCACGGCCGTCCGGGCCTGGGCGGCCGAGCAGTCCCCCGCCGTCACGGCGGTGGACGTGGCCGTCGACCCCGCGCCGGCCAACGTGCCGGGGGATTGGGCGTCCAACTACCCGTTGAGCGTGGCCAAGTCCGTCCGCAAGGCCCCGCGCCAAGTGGCCCAGGAAATTCTGGACCGGTTGCCCCGGGGCGGGCCCATCGCCAAAGCGGAAATCGCCGGACCCGGCTTTTTGAACATCACGTTGAGCGCCGAGGGGCTGGCGGCCGAATTGAACCGATTGCGCGATCAACGGGACAATTACGGCCGGCGGCCGGGGGCGGTCGGGGAAAAAGTGTTGATCGAATTCGTCTCGGCCAACCCCAACGGACCCCTGCACGTCGGTCACGGGCGGGGGGCCGCCCTGGGGGATTCCCTGGCCCGCCTGTTCCGTCACGCCGGCTACGACGTCACCACCGAGTACTACATCAACAACATCGGCAACCAGATGGAGAACCTCGGCGCGTCCGTCCTGTGGCGCATCGAGAGTTTGGACCCGTCCTATCCGTTGAACGAGGAGAAAGAGGCTTACCGGGCCAAGAAGCCGGAGGACCTGTACAAGGGCGCCTATTTGATTGATGTGGCCCGTGACGTGATGCGCCGTTATCCGAAGGGCGCGGAGCGAGGAAAGGGAATCCCCTTTTTCCGGGACGAAGCCCTGGCCTTCATTTTGGGCGGCATTCGACGGGATCTGGAATCTTTCGGGGTTCATCACCAAAACTGGTACCCGGAATCGCGCCTCTACGAAGAGGACCGGGTGGAAGCGGTTTTCCGGACCCTGCGCGAGCGCGGGGACATCAAGGACGAGGACGGCGCGGTCTGGTTCCTTTCGACCAAGTACGGCGACGACAAGGACCGGGTTTTAAAACGCCGGGACGAGCGCCCCACCTACTTTGCCTCGGACATCGCCTACCACGACGAGAAATACCGGCGGGGGTTCCACCGCTTGATCGACATTTGGGGAACCGACCACCACGGGTACGTGGCGCGGGTCAAGGCGGGCGCGCGCGCCCTGGGCCACGATCCCGACCGCCTGCACATCCTTTTGTACCAGCTGGTCACACTCCTTCGGGGCGGAAAACCCGTCGCCATGTCCACGCGCACGGGGGAGTTCGTCACCCTTTCCGAGGTGGTCCAGGAAGTGGGGAAAGACGCTTCCCGGTTCTTTTTCGCCCTGCGCGGCCCCAACAGCCATTTGGAGTTCGACCTGGATTTGGCCAAGAAACAAGCCTCCGACAACCCCGTTTTTTACGTGAAGTACGTCCACGCGCGATGCTGCTCCCTGTTTCGGGAGGCGGCAAAACGCGGCGGCACGGACGCGTCGGACGGTCCGGTGCCGGCGCCCGAGGCGCTGGAACCCGCCGAGCGGGATCTCCTGGTCCGTCTGGCGGCGTTCCCCGACGTCATCGCCCAGTGCGTCAAAGATTTCACGCCCCACCACATCACCGAGTATCTTCTGAAATTGGCGGGGGGGTATCACCGTTTTTACGAATCCTGCCGCGTTCTCGGTTCCTCGCCCGCTCAACAGCGCTTCCGCCTCGCTTTGGTGGACGGCGTGCGCGTGGTCATCAAAAACGGTTTGGGCCTCCTCGGCGTCGACGCGCCCGAGGAAATGTAGTCGCCAATCACGACATATTCCCTCCGGATTCAAAGATAAAATCATTGAAAAGGGCCCCGCGCGGGGGTATGTTTAGGCGAGGTTAACGTCGAACCGCGCGATCGGGAGTCCAGCCGCCGAGGGACTTCGCGCGCGGTTCACAATCGAGGACGCGCGATGGCGGCCACCCCGTCAAAGAAACCCGACAACAACGAATTCCATTGGACGCCGGAAGGCATTCGGCGGGTGGAGGAACCGGCGCCGGTTCCGTCCCCCGCGGCGGTCCCCGCGCGTGACTACGATCCGGCGCCCGACGCCGAAAGCCGCCGCTACCCGCGCATCGACCTCAAAGTTCCCATCCTTTACAGGATCTTGACCGAGGAGCCGAATCTCGCCTCGGCGGGTTTGCACCCCGATTTGCCCACGCGGACGGACAACATCAGCGTGACGGGGGCCGGTCTGATCCTGGCCGAAAAGTTGGCCCCCGGCACCCTGTTGGCGCTGTCCATTCATTTGGAAAACAAAAAGAAAATATCCGCCGTGGCCAAGGTGGTCTGGTCTCAGCCCACCGAAACGCCCCACCATCACCTCACCGGGCTCGAGTTTGTGGTGGTGTACCGGAAGGCGTCGTCCCACACGGAATACATGAGCCCCATCGCCCTCAAAAACCTCCTGGAATAAAAAACAATGTCAACCGTTTTGATCGCGGAAACGGTTGACATTATATCTCGCTTTTTGTTCAATCTCCGTCGACAATCAACGGAGGATTTATGCCTTTTTCCACCACGCAGGACCCCCGCCTTTGGGCGGACCAAAGCCTCGCCGGCGCCCCCCTGACCCGGGCGGACGCGCGGGCCGTTCTTGACTGGCCCGACGAAGACCTTTTGGACTTGGTGGCGGCCGCCCACCGCGTGCGGCGCGCCCGTTTCGGCCGCCGGGTCAAAATGAATTTTCTGGTCAACCTGCAATCCGGTCTGTGCCCGGAAGATTGCTCCTATTGCAGCCAATCCAAAATCTCCAAAGCGCCCATCGAAAAATACCGGTTTCTTTCCGCCGACGAAGTGGTGGACATGGCGGACCGGGCCGTCGCTTCGGGGGCGGCGCGGTTGTGTCTGGTGGCCTCCATGCGGGGCCCCTCGGAGAAGGACATGGCGGCCGTCGACGAGGCCGTGCGGCGCGTGAAATCCAAGCACCCGGGGCTCGAGGTCTGCGCCTCCCTCGGTTTGTTGAAGGACGGACAAGCCGAGCGGCTCAAGAGATCGGGCGTCGACGCCTACAACCACAACCTCAACACCAGCGAATCCCATTACGAAAAAATCTGCCACACCCACACCTACCAAGACCGCGTGGACACGGTGGAGCGCGCCAAGGCGGCGGCCCTGTCGCCCTGCTCGGGAGCCATTTTCGGCATGGGGGAAACGGCGGAGGACATCCTCGATGTGGCGTTTCGATTGCGCGAGACCGGGGTGGATTCCATCCCCATCAACTTCCTCATCCCCGTGCCGGGCACGGCCCAGCAGGGCCGCAACGACCTGACGCCCAATCGGTGCCTGAAAATCCTCTGTTTGATCCGGTTCCTCAATCCCTCCATGGAAGTGCGCATCGCCGGCGGGCGGGAACTGCACCTGCGCTCCCTGCAGGCCTTGGGGCTCTACGTTGCCAATTCGATTTTTGTCGGCGACTACTTGACCACCAAGGGCCAGACCGTGGACGCGGACCGGGCGATGGTGCGGGACATGGGGTTCGAGGTGGTCGGGGACGCGCCCGGCCCCCGGCCGGCCTTGTCCGAAAACGTGGAGTTCGTGACCCGCGCTTCGCGGCAATAACATGAACGTGCTCGTCACCGGCGCCGATCGGGGGATCGGGCGGTTGCTCGCCCTCGCGTTCGGGCGCGCCGGTCACACGGTGGGGGTCCACTGCCGGACCCGCCGGTCGCAGGCCGAAAAAGTCCAGGACGAATTGGCGCGGATGGGCGTTCGCTCGGACGTCTTTCAAGCCGACGTCGCCGACCCGGGCGAGGCGCAATCGATGATCGACGACGCCCGCGCCCGCTGGGGGCGTTTGGACGGCTTGGTCAACAACGCCGGGGTCACCCGCGACCGGTCCCTTCTCCGCATGTCGCCCGCGGAGTGGCGGGAGGTCCTGGACGTCAACCTCTCCGGCGTGTTCTGGTGTCTGCAAGCGGCGGCGCGGCACATGAGCCGCGAAAAAAACGGTTTCGTCATCAACATCGCTTCGATTTTGGGCGCGCGCGGCGGCGTCGGCTGCGCCAATTACGCCGCCGCGAAGGCCGGCGTGATGGCCCTCACAAAATCCGCCGCGCGTGAACTGGGGCGCTTCAACATCCGCGTGAACGCCGTTCTGCCCGGTTTTCATCTCACCGAAATGTCCGAACAGATACCGCCGGAGCAAAGGGCCAAGGTCGTCGCCGAGCACCCTCTGGGGCGGACCACCGACCCGGCCGATCTGGGCCGTCTGGTGGTGGCTCTGGCCGAAAGCCCCACCGTGTCGGGACAAATTTTCAACATCGATTCGCGGGGAATGTGATGCGGCGCGTCGTCGTCACCGGGGTGGGGTTGGTGTCCCCTTTGGGGCCCGATCGGGAATCGGGGTGGCGGGCTCTGGTCGACGGTTCTTCCGCGACGGATCCGGAGGGAGGGCGCGCGCCTTTGATCGACGACGGGGGGCCCCGGGCGGTGACCCTCGCTTTGGCGGCCGCCGGGGAAGCCTGGAGGAACGCGGGTCTGAAAGACGCCGCGGGCATCGGGGGAGAGCGTTTGGGGTGTTTGGTCAGTTCCAGCAAACCCCTGCCCCCCACCGCGCCCGGCGGTCCCTGGCGCGCTCCCGACGAGGTGCCCACGGCGGTGGCCCGCGCGTTGGGGGCCGAGGGGCCCGTGATGAACTTGGCGGCCGCCTGCGCCACCGGGGCCCAATCGTTGTTGGCCGCGGCGGGTTGGATCGCGGAGGGGCGTGCCGATGTCGTCTTGGCGGGAGCGGCCGAAAGCGCCCTGCACCCTTTGTACAGGGCCGGGTTTGCCCAAATGGGCGTTCTGTCCAAGGCCGGGCGCGTCCGTCCCTTTGACCGCGACCGCGATGGGTTTATGATGGGGGAGGGCGCGGCGGTGTTTGTGTTGGAGTCGGTGGACAGCGCCGCGGCGCGCGGGGCCCGGATCTGGGCCGAGGTCTTGGGCGGCGATTTTTCTTCCGACGCGCACCACGCCACGCGCTTCAATGGGAACGGCGAACGGATGACGGCCTGCCTCCGCCGGGCCCTGACCCGCGCGGGCCTGACCGCCGACGACTTGGACTACGTCAACGCCCACGGCACGGCCACCCTCTTGAACGACGCGCTGGAATCCCAGGCTTTGCGACGTTTGTTCCCCCGGGGAACAACCCCCGTGTCATCGACCAAAGGGGCCACCGGGCACCTGCTGGGGGCCACGGGGGCGGTCGAGATCTCCTTCACCCTGCTGGCTCTGCGGGACGGCGTTCTGCCGCCCACCCTCCATCTGGAGCATCCCGTGGTCCCCGATATGGATTTTGTGCCGAACCGCGCCCGCCCGGCGAACCTCCGACGCGCGGCCTCGGTTTCCTACGGTTTCGGCGGCGCCCTGTCGGCCGTTGTGTTGGGGACAGCGTGACCGCTCCCCTCTCCCGGGACCTGCGGGTCGAGCTCGACGCGCTGACCGCGCTCCATCGGCGGCGCTCGCCCAAAACCCTCGCCGGCGCGCCGGGGGCCCGGGTGCTCATCGACGGCGCCCCCCGGGTGAATTTCGCTTCCAACAATTATTTGGGTTTGGCCGAAGACCCGCGCGTGCGACGCGCCGCCGCCCGGGCCGCGCGCCGGTGGGGCGCCGGCGCGACGGCGTCCCGCTTGATGGGCGGGACGCTCGAATTGCACCGGGAGCTGGAACGCGAAATTGCCGATTTAAAACGCCGTCCGGCGGCCCTGGTGTTCCCCTCGGGTTATCACGCCAACACGGGGATGATCCCCGCCCTGGCGGGCCCCGAGGACACGGTGGTCTTGGACCGCCTGGCGCACGCCTCCCTGGTCGACGGGGCCCGGCTGTCTCGCGCGCGGTTGCGGGTGTTCCAACACAACGATCCCGAGGATTTGGACCGCGTGCTGGCCCGGTTATCGGGTCCAGGGCGGCCCTGGGTGGTGACGGAAAGCGTTTTTTCCATGGACGGCGACCGCGCCCCCCTGGCGGAGATCGTCGCGGTGGCGGAGCGCCGGGGCGCGCGCACCTATGTCGACGAAGCCCACGGCACGGGGGTGTGGGGGCCGTCGGGGGCGGGATGGGTCAACGCCTTGGGTTTGTCGGACCGGGTGGACGTCGCCATGGGAACCCTGTCGAAGGCCTTCGCCTCCCAGGGCGGTTTCGTGTGCGGCGCGTCCGAACTGATCGATTGGGCCGTCAACCGCGCGCGGGCGTTTATTTATTCCACGGCCCTCGCCCCGGCGGCGACCGCGGCCGCCCTTGAGGCCGTCCGGATCGCCCGGGCGGAGCCGGACCGCCGGGAGCGCCCGTTCGCCTTGGCGCGGCGGTTGAGGACGGGTTTGGGTCTTTCGGGGGAAGGCCCGATCGTTCCCTGGGTGCTCGGCACCGACGCGGCCGCCGTGGCCTTGTCCCAGCGGCTCTGGGAGCGCGGCGTGTTCGCCCCGGCGGTTCGCCCCCCGACGGTGCCGAAGGGCACGGCGCGCATCCGCTTTTCCTTGACGGCGGCCCACACCGAGGCCGACATCGACGCCGCGCTGGCGGCCGTTCGGGCGGGCGCGTGATTCCCGCGGTTTTCATCACCGGCACCGACACCGGGGTGGGAAAAACCGTGGTGGCCCGCCTTCTCGCCGCGGCGCTCCGGGAGGGCGGACGGCGCGTCGGCGTTCTCAAGCCCTTCGCCGCGGGCCCGCCGGACGACGCCGTGGCGCTGGCGCGGGCGGCCGGAGGCCGCCAAAGCGTTAAAGACGTCACCGTCCTTCATATCGCGCCGCCCTTGACCCCCGCGGCGGTGCTGGGGGTCGGGCCCCGCGGGGCCGCGCGGGTTCGGCGCGCCTTCGCGTCGATGAAATCGGTTTTGCGGGGACTGCGAAAGGAAAACGACGTCCTGGTCGCGGAAGGCTTGGGGGGGCTTTTGGCTCCCCTGGGCGGACCGTATTTCGTGACCGACGCGATGGACCGTCTCCAATGGCCGGTGTGGGTGGTGGCGCGTCCCGCGCTCGGAACGATCAACCACACGCTGTTGACCCTGGAGGCCCTCCGGCGGCGTCGTTTGGACGTTCGGCGGGTGATCCTCAGCGGTTTTAACGGAAAGACCCGGGTGGAAAAAACCAACCTGGTCCTCTTGCGACGAATTGCGGGGTTGCCCGTCACGACGGTGCCCGTGGCGATCGGTCGCGCGGGGGAACGACGGGCCAAGGCCCTCCTTCAAAGCGCCTTCCGCGAGGACTTCGACGCATGAGCCGCGCCGCCCGGCTGGACAAGCAATATCTTTGGCACCCGTTCACACAACAGGCCGAATGGGAGAAAGGGGACCCGTTGGTGGTGTCCCGTGCACGGGGCGCGCGCTTTTGGGATGAGCGGGGCCGCTCTTTTCTTGACGGTGTTTCCTCCTTGTGGGTCACCGCTCACGGCCACCGCCACCCCGCCTTGGACCGGGCTTTGAAACGGCAGCTGGGCCGGGTGGCCCACACGACTTTCCTCGGGCTGACCCACGCTCCGGCGGCTGAACTGGGCAAAGCGCTCATCGATCTGGCGCCCCCGGGTCTCCACAGGGTGTTTTATTCCGACAACGGGGCCACGGCGGTGGAGGTGGCGCTCAAGATGGCTTTCCAATATTGGATCCATCGGGGCGAACACCGTCGGACGGAATTTTTGGCCCTCGAAGGGTCGTACCACGGCGACACGCTGGGCGCCGTTTCCGTGGGGGGGATCGCGGCTTTTCAAAAAAAGTTCGGGCCCCTCCTGTTTAAATCCCATTTCGTCCCGGCGCCCCATTGTTTCCGCTGTCCGTCGCGCAACGCCCCGCCCGCCCCCGAATTGCGCACGGGGGATGAGCCCGTTCCCGCGCCCGGGCGGCCCGGGGCGCGGCGCGCGGAAACCGGCTGCCGATGGGAGTGCCTCGGCGCCGCCGAAAAAATCGTTCAAAAGAATTCGCGCCGTCTGGCGGCCGCCATCGTCGAACCGCTTGTCCAAGGAGCGGCGGGCATGCGCGTCATGCCCGCGGGGTACCTCGCGGGACTCGCGCGGATACTGAAAAAGAACGGTGTTCCTTTGATCGCCGACGAAGTCGCCACCGGCTTCGGTCGCACCGGGCGGATGTTCGCCGTGGAGCACGAAGGGGTGCGCCCCGATTTCCTCTGCGTGGCCAAGGCGTTGACGGGGGGCTATTTGCCCCTGGCCGCGACGCTCACGGGGGAAAAAGTGTATCGGGCGTTTCTGGGTCGTTACGAAGAGTTTAAGACGTTTTTTCACGGGCACAGCTACACGGCCAACCCCCTGGCCTGCGCGGTCGCCCTGGAAAACCTGCGGGTGTACCGAAGGGAAGACACCTTGGGAAAATTGCGCCCCAAGCGGCGTCGTTTAACGGAATTCCTTCGGGGCCTCGCGGCCGATCCCCGGGTCGGTCACGTGCGGCAAATGGGTTTTATGGCGGGCGTTGAGTTGGTGTCCGACAAAAAGACGAACCGGTCTTTTCCCGTTTCTTTCCGCGCCGGCGCCCGGGTCGGCCGGGCGGCGCTGGCGCGCGGGGTGTGGACGCGCCCCCTGGGCGATGTCTTGGTCGTCCTGCCGCCCCTGGGCGTCTCGATGCGCGATTTGAACCGGGTGTTGGGCGCGTTGGGCGCCGGGATCGCGGGCTTAGGGTTCGTTAAAAAATAACTGGCTCAATTCGGCCGGGGGCTTTTGGCCCAGGACTGCGTTGCTCATCGCTCACTGACCGTCCAGTCAGCTCGCTCTTCGCGCCTTGTCCTGGACCAAAATCCCCTTGGCCAAATCGGCCACTTATTTCTTAACGAACCCTTGAGGAAAAAATGATTTTGATATACTTCGGGAAGGAAAAAATATGAATGAGAAAGAGGACCCCATGAATCTGAGTCAAAAAACCGCCGTGGCATTGACCGCCGCCGCGATCGCGGCCGCCGCCGGCGCCGCCGACGCCTGGAAAAACACCCCCGGGGTCTACGCCGTTTTTGAAACCGATTTGGGACGGATTGTCTGCCGTCTTCATCCCGAAAAATCCCCCAACACCGTGGCCAATTTTGTGGGTTTGGCCGAGGGGACCAAGGAATTCACCGACCCCCAGACCGGCGCCGCCGCGAAACGACGCTACTTCGACGGACTGATTTTTCATCGGGTGATCCCGGATTTCATGATCCAAGGCGGGGACCCCCTGGGCACGGGCTACGGCGGGCCGGGCTACAAATTCGACGACGAACGTCCGACGGGCGTCAATTTTGAGAAACCCGGCGTCCTGGCCATGGCCAACTCCGGACCGAACACGAACGGGTCTCAGTTCTTCATCACCGTCGCCCCCACGCCGGACCTGCCCCGTTACGGCCATTACGTGATTTTCGGCCAAGTGGTTGAAGGCCAGTCCGTGGCGGACGCGATCTCCAAGGTCAAGCGGAACGCCAACGACCGACCTTTGACACCCGTGGTTATGAAAAAAGTTTTGATTGAGCGGGTGGCCGGGAAAAAATAGTTTTTTTGAGGACCGTGCCGAAATAATTTTTCGACCTCGTTTTCCTCTCTGTGGGGCCGGCTTTGTTCCTGGGGCCCTCCCTTGTCGGGTCTCACTGTGGTTTCGCCGACGACTGTGGCTTTTTTTTAAACCCGTTGGCGCGGAGGTCGCGAAGGGCGCTGTGGAACGCTCTGTTTTGCGGTTTTTACGCGACGGTCCCGCGCGTTGGCCCTTTGTTGAGCCGTGATCGCCTTGGGGGCGCGCGGTTACGGAAGGATGAGGGGGGACGAATAGCCCGGGGCGCGGCCATCGGTGCGTTCGCTGGACACCGTTTCCACCCGTTTGATGCCGTCCCGGTTGAGGACGAGCCGGATGCGCTCGTAGCGGGTCTCCTCCGGCGAGGCGAAGCGAAGCACGATGTTGACGTGATACACCCGGGTGCCCCGCACCTGGTCCACCTTTCCCTTGGAAAGCCGTCGGAGGGTCACCTCGGGCTCGTCCATTTTGACCAAAAAATTTCGCAAATTGAACCGCACGATGTCGGTGATGCCGCCTTTCCGGGAGTGCGTTTTTAAAAACCGCTCCGAATAAAGGGCGATGTCCCGGGTGTAGTGGATCACCTTCTCCGCGCGCCACGTGTTTTCGATTTCGGTGATGTGGTCCCGGTCGCGGAGTTTGAGAACGATGGGGTCGACGCTTTTTTCCCTCGCGAAACTCACGGCCTCGCGGCAGGTGCCGATGGTCTTTTGATCGATGGGGTCCCGCAATCGGGTGGTTTGATCGTAAAGTCTTTTCGAAAGCCAGCCGTGCAACCAGGATTGGGTGAGCGCTTTGAGTCGGTCCTTGAACATGTAGCTGACCACCAAGATCCACAAAAAGCCGAGGGAGAGGGTTCCGAACACCCGCTGGTAATAAAAGGCGATGGTGGTGGCGAACAGCATGGCCACCCCGGCCCCGAGGGCCAGGACCATGTGCTCCAAGCCGCCCCGTTCATCACGGGTTTCGACCGAAAGCCGCAAGGCGCTGGCCATGTACTTTTTGAGGACGCTCAAACGAAAGACGAACGTTTCGTTGTCCCCGCTCGCCTCCACCAGGGAGGGGAGTTGCACGAGTTTGCGGTGGTTGATCTCGGCGCCGATCAAATCGATGAGCGACTGGATGTGCCCCGCGTGGCGGGGATCGCCCCGCTGTTGGAGAAGCGAGAGAAGGTCTTGGGAGCGGTCTTCGATGAGCAGGCTGATGTATTCGTCGGTGTAATGGTAGACCGCCGAGAGACCCGCCGGCAGGCCCGGGTCGGCCACGCGCGCGCGCAACTCCCGGTAGCGTTGGATGAGTCGTTGGGATTCCACCAGGTATTCGTCCAATAGGGCCGACGCCTGCGCCACCATTTGCGGCGCGGCGATCGGCGGAAGCAGTTTGGCGATGGCGCGCGTTTGGGCCCGGAGGGTGTTTTTTACAACGCAGCCCAACAGGCGCATTTCGTAGTCCAACCCCGCGATGATTTTTGGGGTGGGGGCGGCGAGGCCGTTTTCCAGGCCTCGGACCACACGGCTCAGGGGCGACCGCTCCGATCCCGGATCGGTCAGTGTGGTAAGGGTGAACTCCGGGGTGCGAAATCGGATGTAGAGGATGAGGTCCCGGTAGAAGCGGTCTTTGGTGTAGGTGGATTCGTTGACGTCCAAATTCTCCGGGAGGAAGAAATACGTGTCCACCCGGTAATTGTCGCGCCGGTGGTGCGGCCGCAGGTCGTACCCCAGCTTGATCTCGATTTGGTATTTGTCGTGGGCGCGCACCCAGCCTTCGTTTGTCATCGTGTCTCCTCCTTATATCTTAGGGCGCGCGGCGGCCCAGCGCAAGGGTTGAACCGATTCGTGAAATGAGAAAGAATGGGACGGTGAAACCCCGTGTTGACCACCCCTGGAATTTGTCCCAAGACGCGGCCGATCAGTGGCGTTCGGATCTGGCGGGCCAACGCGATCCCCGTCCGGCGCGGCGGGCTTGGAGCGGGACGCGTCGCGTCGCCGTTGTGTCGGTGAAGGACCGGACGGCGGGGGTGGTGGTCTGCGACTGGCCTTCCGGTCGGTGCCGACGCAGGATCCGCGCGAAAGCAACCCGGGCGGCCGTGTATTTGCCCACCGCACCGACGTTCCTGGCCGCTCAAACCGTGGAGCCCGCTTTGAGCGCGCTTTCGGACCCCCCCGACATTCTCCTCGTTGATGAGGACACGATCCGTCCCGGAGGGTTCGGATTGGCCGACCACCTGGGGGTGCGTTGGGGCGTCCCCAGCGTGGGGGTCTCCTCGGCCTGCGCGGGCGAATGGGACGAACCCCCGCCGGGATTGGACGGGGCCCACGTTTTTGTAAAAGACGGGGGAGTTCCCGCGGCGTTGGCGGTCCGGGCGCGGGCCCATCGACCGCCGCTCTTTATCGCGCCGGGACACCGCATGGATCTGTTGGGCGCGCTGGAGGTCGTCTTGTCGCTTCCCTTGGCGCCGCGGGCCCCCTGGCCGCGCGCTCTGGCGTTGGCCCGGTCCGTCGCCGCGAAAAACAAATCGCGCCCAGGGTTCCTCCGGCGGCGCAAAGTTCTATAATAAAACCGCTTCAAAACCGAAAGGCGGCCCCATGAAAAACCTTTTGATCCCCGTTCTTTTGTCCGCGCTGGTGTTGCCCGGCGCCGGCCAAATGTTCAACCGTGAAAAAATTAAAGGCGTCGCGCTGATGGTTCTTTTCCTCGCCCTTTCGGTGGCGCTCTGTGTGTTGGTGGTTTTTGCGGTTCTCCCGCACATTCCGCGGGACGGTTCAACGATGAGTTACCTCGAAGTCCAGGCGTTGGGTACTCGGGTCATGGTCGAAAAAGGCCGATCCATCGAAGCGACGTGGTGGGCGATGATCACCGTCTGGGCGTTCGGCATCCTGGACGCTTTCCTTGGCGCCCGCGCGCGGGCCCGGGCGAACGCGCCGAAAAAATAAATTTTCTTCTTCACATCGGGAGGACGACCATGGTGACGGGTTTGGTTTTGGTGCGGCTCAACGCGGGACGGGAAAAACAAACATTGAAGCAAATCAAAGATACCAAAGGCGTGGCCCACACCTCGGCGGTTTATGGCCGTTGGGATTTGGTGGTCGACATCGAAGCGGAGGACCTGCCTTCCATGACCCACGTCGTGGTCGAAAAAATCCGCGCCATTCCCGGCGTGGCCTCGACCGAGACCCTCGTCACCACCGCCATTTGACGCCGTGCGCCCCCCGCGCTTCCTGAACACGGCCCTGCTCATGTCCCTCCCCCTTGCCGCCGCCGCGGCCAACGTCAACGTGTTGCCCAACGGTCTTCGGTACGTTGTGATTGAAGACCACGCCGCCCCCGTGGTGTCCCTGCAAATTTGGGTCCGTTGCGGCGGTGTGAACGAGGCCGGCCCCACCTCCGGCGTGTCCCATTTCCTGGAGCACATGATCTTCAAGGGCACCGACAAAGTATCCGCCAATGAAATCTCGAAAATCGTGGAATCCAACGGCGGGTCGATCAACGCGGCCACCGGGGGGGAAACCACCCACTATTACATCGACATGCCCTCCGACAAATGGGAAACGGCCTTTGACATTCTATCGGAATCCGTCCTGCGCCCGGCCTTCCCTCCGGAGGAATTCGAAAAAGAGCGGAAGGTCATCCTGGAGGAGATCAAGCGGCGCAACGACGACCCGCAATCCGACCTGTGGGATGGGTTTTTGGAAGCCTTGTATACCCACACTCCCTATCGACAGCGGGTGATCGGGTCGGTCGAAAGCATCACCGCCATGACGCGCGACCGCATGGTCGACCAACACCGACTTTATTACGTGGCGAAAAACATGGTCGTCGTCGTGGCGGGCGATGTCCGCCGCGCCGCCGTGGAAAAGAAAATCCGCGCTCTGTACGGGACGTTGCCGCGCACCGCCCCGCCGCCCCCGCCCCCCTTGATCGAACCCCCGGCCGAAAACACCGAGGTGCGCTTTATCCGTCGGCCCGCCAAGCAAGCGCATGTGGCGGTGGGGTTTGTCGGTCCCACCCTGAACGATTTGGACCAGGTCGCCATGGACCTCTTGGCCACGGTGCTGGGCGGGGGCCAGAGTTCGCGTCTTTACCAGGCCCTGCGGGAGGAAAAGCGGTCGGTGTGGTCGGTGAGCGCCAGTTTCATCACCCACGCGGGGTCCGGGGCCTTCGGGATTTTCGCCGAGTGCCCGCCGGAAAAGGCGCGTTCCCTCGCCAACGACATTTATTTCTTGCTGCACGAAGCCCAATACAACGGGTTCAGCGCCGAGGAAGTGGCGCGCGCCAAAGCCCAATTGCGCAGCGCCTGGCAATTCGGCCAGGAGACCTACCACGGCCAAGCTTCCCAGTGGGGGTTCTTCACGGCCCTGGGCCGCCCGATCATGGTTCGGGAGTACATCAAGCGCCTCGACGCCGCGACCCCCGACGATCTGCGCCGGGTGCTCGGTGCCTACACCCTCGGCCGTCCCCTCGCCGGGGTGGCCGTCCTCCCCGCGGAAGCGGGCCGCTGATGTCATGCGGAACCGGAAGGCGTTAGCTGTGGCTGTCGTTTTCGTCGCCTCCACGGCCGGGGCGGTCATGGTCCGCGATTTCCCCAACGGTCTCAAATGGATCCACCGCCCGGTGAAGCACAATCGCATCGTGGCGGTCCAACTCTTCATCCCGGGGGGCCTGCTGAACGAGCCCGCGGAAAAAGTGGGGGTCACCGCTCTCACCACAGCCGTGATGCTCAAGGGCACGACGGTCCGCAACGCCCTCCAATTGGCCCAGGCGATGGAGGGCCTGGGGGCGTCCTTCGGCGTCGACGCCCAGCCGGATTGCCTTTCCGTGGGCGGGCAGGTGACGCTCGATAATTGGAAAAGCGCTTTCGACCTTTTTGAGGATATACTCCTCAACCCGTCTTTTCCTCCCTCCGAGGTGGAAAAAGAGCGCGAGGCCTTGCTCAACGCCCTTCGCACCCGGCACGAGCAAATTTTCGTGGTCGCGGACGAGCGGTTGCGCCGCGAACTCTACGGCGACCACCCCTACGCCCGGGCCGAGGAGGGGGAGGAAAACACCGTCCGCGCCTTCACACGCGAAGATCTGGTGTCCTGGCATCGCGAACGCTTCCGCCCCGAAGGCGCGGTCTTGGTGACGGCCGGCCCTGTGCCCTCGGCCGTGTTGACGCGACGGGTGTCCCAATTGGTTGAGCGGTGGCCTTCCGGGGGCGGCGGGGCCCGGGCGGGGCGTCCTGTTGCCCCGCTGGCCCAATCCAAAATCGCGGTGGAAACACCGGAATTCGAGCAATCCTATTTGATGATCGGTCACCCCGCCCCCGCGGTGGGCGATCGACGCTACCCGGTGATGAAACTTCTCAACGCCCTGCTCGGCGGCGGCATGAGTTCGCCGCTCTTTCGCGAGGTTCGCGAGGAGGGCACCCTGGCTTACGAGGTCTCGTCGTTTTATCCGTCGCGTCGCTGGGGGGGATCTTTCGTGGTCTACGCGGGGATGGACCCCAAAAATCTTTCGTTGGCGGAGGAAAAGGTTCGCCGCGTTCTTCAATCGTTCGTCGATCAACCGCCCTCCGCCCAGGATTTGGCGGACGCCCAAAGCTACATCCGCGGCCATTATTTGATGGACCACCAAACCAACGCCCGTTTGGCCTGGTACCTGGGCTGGTGGGAATTGCTGGGCCTTGGCCACGAATACGATTTGGTGTATCCCCGGGATGTGGCCGGCGTGAGCGCCGAGGAAATCCACGCGCTGGCCCGGGAAATCCTTTCGGGTCCGTCCATCACCGTGCGGGTGGAGTCCCGGCCCCCCGCTCGTTGATGCCCCCTCGGCTTCTCTTCCTCCTTTTCTCGTTCGCGCTGTTGTCGTCCTGTTCGCGCGACCCCCTCCCCGAACCGGCCCTGACGGGCGATGGCCCGCCCGTGAACGGCGACACCTTCGTCGAGGCCTCGCTCGGCGATCCGACCCGCCTGAACCCCCTTTTGGCGACCGATTCGGCCTCCAACACCGTCAACGGCCACGTTTTCAACGGCTTGGTGAAGTACGACCGTGATTTGAAATTGGTGGGCGATTTGGCGGCTTCCTGGACCGTCCGTCGCGGCGGTTTGGAAATCGTTTTCAAGCTTCGTCCGAACGTGCGCTGGCACGACGGCGCGCCCTTCACCGCCGCCGACGTGGTGTTCACCCACGAGCGGTTGGCGGACCCCAAGGTGCTCACCCCCTTCGGTGCGGATTTCGCCCTGGTCCGGTCTGTGGAGGCCGTGGACCCGTTGACCGTCCGGGTCACCTACAAAGAACCCTTCGCCCCCGCCCTGGAATCCTGGGGCATCGGGATTGTTCCCCGGCACGTGTTCGCGGGGAGGGATTTCAACGCGCACCCCGCCAACCGGAAACCCATCGGCACCGGGCCTTTCCGATTCGTCGAATTGAAAACGGATGAAAAAGCCGTTCTCCGGGCCAATCCGGATTACTTCGAGGGCCGTCCCCATCTGGACCGGGTGATCGTCCGAGTGATTCCGGACAGCTCGGTCCAGTTCCTTGAATTGCGGAACCAATCCATCGACACCATGGGCCTTCGGCCCGACCAATACAACGCCTACGACGCTTACTTCCAAAACCACCAAAAGTTTCGTTACCCCTCCTTCAGTTACACCTTCCTGGGCTTTAACCTCAAGGGGCTTTTGTTCCGGGACAAGCGGGTCCGCCGCGCCTTGGCCATGGCCCTGGACAAACGCGAGATCATCGACGGTGTCCTCTTGGGTTACGGGCGGTCCGCGACGGGGCCCTTCCCTCCTTCCTCCTGGGCCTTCGATCCAACAGTGCCGGAGATTCCCCACGATCCCGCGGCGGCCCGGACGCTTTTGGCCGAGGCGGGTTGGACCGACACGGACGGGGACGGTGTTTTGGACAAGGACGGCCGCCCTTTCTCATTCACCGTGATCACCAACCAAGGCAACAAATTGCGCGAGCAGACGGCGGTCATTCTCCAGTCCCATCTGGCGCGCCTGGGCGTCAAGGTGGAGGTTCGCGTGTTGGAGTGGTCGTCCTTTATTCACGATTTCGTCGATAAAGGAAATTTTGACGCGATCATTCTGGGTTGGAATCTCGGACGGGACCCCGATCAATACCTGATTTGGCATTCCAGCCAACAGGGGGAGGGACGTTACAACTTTGTCGGTTACGAAAATCCCATCGTCGATCGACTCTGGGAGGAAGGCCGCCGCACCTTCGACCGCGCCGCCCGGGAACGCGTCTATCGTAAAATACATCGCTTGCTGGCCGAGGACCTGCCCTACGTTTTTCTTTACTACCCCGACAGCCTGCCCACCGTCCACAAACGGTTTCGGAACGTCGAAGTGGCTCCGGCGGGGTTGGGTTGGAATTTTCGGGAATGGTACGTCCCCAAGATCCTCCAGCGTTATCGGTTGGCGGAGCAATGACCGCTTTTCTCCTTCGCCGTTTGGCGTTGACCTCGGTGGTCCTGGTGGGCATCACCCTCATGACTTTCCTGGTTATGCGCCTCGCCCCCGGCGGTCTCACGGCCGGCGCGGGGGACCTGAGCGCCCGGGTGTCGGCGGTGGAGCAGCGGAAAAAATTCGCGGCGGCCTACGACCTGGACAAGCCCTGGCACTTGCAATACGGCCGGTGGCTCGGGCGCCTCGCCCGGCTCGATTTCGGCCGGTCTTTTAAAGACGATCGGCCTGTCCTTGAAAAAATCGGCGAGCGGTTGCCCAACACCCTGTTGTTGAACGTCCTGTCCCTGGGGTTGGTTTTCTTGATCGCCGTGCCTCTGGGCGTTCTGGCGGCGGTCAAACAAAACAGTTTGTGGGACCGGGCCGTCTCCGTCCTGGTGTTCGTCGGATTTTCCACGCCCGCCTTTTGGCTGGCCTTGATGCTGATGCTCTTGTTCGGGGTCCGGCTCGGTTGGTTGCCCGTGTCGGGCCTGCACGCTTTAAACGCCGACGAGATGTCCGGGGTCGCGCGTCTCATCGACACGGCGCGGCATTTGATCCTCCCCGTCTTTATCTCCGCTTTCTCGGGCTTGGCCGGCCTCTCCCGGTTCGTGCGCAACGGACTTTTGGACGTGGTGCGCCAAGACTACATCCGCGCCGCCCGGGCCAAGGGTTTGCCGGAATCCCGGGTCATCGGTCGCCACGCCTTGCGCAACGCGCTCCTCCCGGTGGTGACGATCCTGGGTTTGTCCCTTCCCGACTTAATCGGGGGTGGTTTCATTTTTGAAACTCTGTTCGCCTTCCCCGGCATGGGGCGGTTGGGGTTCGACGCCATCATGGCGCGGGATTTCCCCGTGGTGATGGGGGTCGGCACCATCGCCGCGTTTTTGACCTTGGCGGGCAATTTTTTGGCCGATGTGGCCTACGCGATCGTGGACCCCCGCGTGCGGTTGGCCGGAAAGCGCCCGTGACCGGCCGACGGTTTTTCAAAAACCGCCTGGCCTGGGCGGGGGGAACGCTCTTGACCTTGATCGCCCTGGCGTCGGTGGCGGCCCCGGCGCTCACGTCCTTAAAGCCCGACGGGCAGCGCCTCACGGAGCGTTTGCGGCCGCCTTCCCGGTCCCATTGGCTGGGAACCGACGACCTGGGCCGCGACGTCGGGTCGCGCCTGCTGCACGGCGGGCGGGTTTCCCTGCGGGTGGGCCTGGTGGCCGTTTTGATTTCGGTGGTGTTGGGCACCTTGGTGGGCCTTGCCGCGGGGTATTTCGGCGGTTGGGTCGACGGGGTGTTGATGCGCGCGGTGGACATCGTCCTTTGTTTTCCGACGATATTTCTGATCCTCATGGTCATCGCCTTTTTGGAGCCGAGCCTCACCAACGTCATGGCCGTCATTGGTTTCACCTCCTGGCCGGGCCTGGCCCGTTTGGTGCGCGGCGAGACCTTAGGCCTTCGTGAGAGGGATTTCATCTGGGCCGCGCGGGGGCTGGGCCTGTCCGCGCCCCGGATCCTGTTTGTCCACCTTTTGCCCCACTTGGTCGCGCCCGTCCTGGTGTCGGCCACGCTCGGCGTCGGCGGGGCGATCTTGACCGAGTCGGCGCTTTCCTTCCTGGGGCTCGGCGTTCAGCCGCCCACGGCCTCCTGGGGCAACGTGTTGGCGAACGGCAAAGACTACCTTCATGTGGCCTGGTGGCTGTCCCTGTTCCCCGGCGCGGCGATCCTCGTCACGGTGCTGTCTTTAAACATGCTGGGCGAAGGCCTGCGCGACACTTTGGACCCCCGGGAACGCTCGTGAGCCTCCTTGTCGTCGAGAACCTGCGCGTCACCTATTTCCGGGACGGCGTTCCCCTGCCCGCGCTGCGCGGGGTCACATTTTCATTGTCGGCGGGGGAGTCCCTCGGCTTGGCGGGGGAATCGGGCTCGGGGAAATCCACCCTGGCGGTGGCTCCGCTCCGTTTGTTGCCCGACAACGCCCGCTTGTCCGCCGATCGACTGGTCTTTGACGGCCGGGATTTGATGGCCGCCTCACCCCGCGACCTGCGCGCCCTGCGGGGTGGCGCCGTGGGCACGGTTTTTCAAGACCCCTTTTCCTCCCTCAATCCGGTGCTGACCGTCGGGGACCAAATCGAGGAGGTTTTGGAGTTCCACGCGGGGGGGCGCGACCGCGGCCGTGTGCTGGCCCTGTTGGAACGCGTTCGCCTGTCGGAACCCGCCGCTCTTTATGGGGCCTACCCCCACCAATTGTCAGGCGGCCAGAGGCAACGCGTCTGCCTCGCCATGGCCATCGCCGCCCGCCCGAAACTGTTGATCGCCGACGAGCCCACCACGGCCCTCGACGTGACGGCCCAACGGGGGATTCTTGATCTGTTGGACGAACTGCGCCGGGATTTAAAAATGGCCCTTCTATTGGTGACGCACAACGTGGGTCTCTTGGTGGAGCGCACCGACCGGTTGGCTGTCCTGTACGCGGGGGAAATCGTGGAGCTCGGACCCACGCGGGAGGTTTTAACAAACCCCGCCCATCCCTACACCCAAGGTCTACTGCGTTCGTTGCCTCGCTTGTCCCGCGTGGAGCCTCGGTTGCCGGCGTTGCCCGGGCAACCGCCGGACCCCCGCCGATTGCCGTCGGGATGCGCTTTTCGCGAACGCTGTGCGCAGGCTTTCGCGCGGTGCGCCGTCGACCCTGTATTGCGGCCCGTGACCGGCCGTCCGGTGGCCGTGGCCTGCCATTTGCACGGGGGGGCGGCGTGACGCCTTTGCTTGAGTGCCAAACCCTTTCCAAGGTGTTTCCCGTCCGGGGCGGCCTTCTGCAAGCCCGGCGGGGCGTCGTTTCGGCGCTCACGGACGTTTCGTTCGACCTGCCCGTCGGCGGGGCTCTGGGCGTCGTCGGCGAATCGGGTTCGGGCAAAAGCACCCTGGCGCGGATTCTTGCGCGGTTTTTGGCGCCGACCGGCGGCCGCGTCCTGTGGGAGGGGAGTCCGGCGGAGGGTTTTTCTCGACGGGAGTGGGCCGGGCGTGTGCAAATGGTGTTCCAAGACCCGGCCGCCTCCTTAAACCCCCGATTGACCGTCGGGACCCAGCTGGCGGAAGCCTTGGCGGTGTCCGGCGGCGGTCGGACCGTGGCCGAGGCCCTGGCCGAGGTGGGCCTGCCCGCCGACGCCCGGGTCCATTACCCCCACGCGTTTTCGGGGGGACAAAAACAGCGCATCGCCATCGCCCGGGCCCTGGCGCCCCGGCCCCGTCTCCTGGTGGCCGACGAGCCCGTGTCCGCCCTTGATCTTTCCGTCCAGGCGCAAATATTGAACCTCCTGGCCGATTTGAGGGACAAACACAAGTTGGCCTTGATCCTGATCAGCCACGACTGGACCGTGGTTCGGCACATGACCGATCGCGTGCTGGTCCTTGAGCGGGGCCGCGCGGTCGAGTCCGGAACGACGGAAGAAGTGCTGGCCCGACCCCAAAGCGAAACGACCCGCGCCCTCCTGGCCGGCGTCCCGGAGGCTCTGCGATGACCGAAAAAACCATGGGCGGTTTGTTGCGCCGATTGGCCGACCTTCCCGGGCCCGATCGATGGATAGTGGGCGGACTGTTGCGGGACGCTTTGCTGGGGCGCCCCCTGGCGGACGCCGACTTCGCGGTGAACGGCGACGCCCGGTCTCTGGCGGAAACTTTTGCGCGTCAAAACGGCGGCTCGTTTTTTCCGCTCGACGAGGAGCGGGGCACCCACCGGGCGGTGGTGGGTCCGTTGGTTTTCGATTTTTCCCGCCTTCAAGGACGGGACCTGGCCGCCGATTTGGGCCAGCGGGATCTGACCATCAACGCCCTGGCCCTGCCCGCGGCGGCCTGGGGGACGCCGGGGTGGGAAAAGCACATCGTGGATTTGCACGAGGGTCGCCGGGACTTGAAAGCCGGTCGGTTGCGGTTCGTGGGCCCCCGGGTGGTGGCGGCCGACCCCTTACGGCTTTTGCGACTCTTCCGGTTCGCCGCGGAGTTGGACTTTAAAGCCACGCCCGCCGCGTTGGCCCTGGTGCGTCGCCACCGGAAGCTTTTAATTCGCTCGGCCCCGGAGCGGGTTCGCGAGGAGCTTTTAAAGACCCTTTCGACCCCGCGCGCCGCCCCCGCGTTGTCCGCCATGGACAAGGCGGGGTTGCTCGACGTGCTCTTCCCCGAAGTCGTTCCCATGCGGCGCACCGGACGGGATTACTACGGGGCGGGAGGGGTGCTCGCGCACTCCATCGCGGCGGTGGCCTCGCTAGAAAAATTGTGGGAGGAGTTGCCGCGGCAGTTTCCGGCTTTTCACAAACCCTTGCGCGCCCACCTGGGCGAGCCTTTTGCCGGGCACCCGCGGTTCGCCCATCTCAAGTTGGTGGAACTTTTCCACGATGTGGGGAAACCCGCGACGGCGAAAAAGGAGGGGGGCGAATGGCATTTTTACGGGCACGACGCCGTCGGCGCCCGCATCGTGGCGGCGTTGTCCAAACGGCTTCGGCTCTCCTCCGAAGAGGGGCGTTCGCTGTCGCGCCAGGTGGGGGCGCACATGCGCCCCGGCAACCTGGGCCATCAGCCGGTGTTGACCGACCGGGCGGTTTACCGTTTTTATCGGGATCTGGAAGAATCCGCCGTCGGCCTTCTCATCGTTTCCCTGGCCGACCATTTCACCTACCTGTCGCCGCGGGCGCGGTTGTCCCGAAAAGACCCGGTCTTTAGAACCATCCACAAAATGCTGGGCGGGTATTTCCGGCGCCGCGACAAGGTGGAGCCGCCCCGCCTGTTGGACGGGCACACATTAATGCGCGCCTTGCGGCTGCGCCCCGGCCCCGAGGTGGGGCGGTTGCTCTCCCTGATTCGGGAAGCCCAGGCCGCCGGGGAAGTGAAGACCCTTCAAGACGCCCTGCGTCTCGCCAAATCGGAGGTTCAAGCCAAATGAATAAAACTTTAAAAATGATGGGAAGGGTCGGCGTGCTGGTTTTTTCAGCGATGTCTCTTCAAGCGGGCTATGAGGACGATTTGGGGGCGGCTTTCGGGGTGAACGCCAACGCTGGGCGGCGGGCTGGCCCCGCGGCGGCGTTGGCCCTGGCCGATGAGGCGGGTTCTTTTGACATCGTGCTTTGGCAGTGGCCCGAAACGCAAACCCTTCGCCCCGTGATTATCGAACGCGCCCGGGCCGCCCGAGAACGGGGCATGGGCATCATGCTCGGCCTCAGCCCCACCTCGCTGGCCGGTTTGCGAACGGATTTGGAACTCCCCGCCTGGGTCGCCTCCGACTGCGGCTTGACCACCGCCACCGTCTCCTTTTCCAATCCGTGCGTTCGTCTGCATTTCATTAACGACGTCGTGGACATCGCCAACGCCGTGAAACCGGATTCTTTTCATTTGGCCACTGAAATCAACACGCTGTTGTTGCGGAAGTTGGTCAATCCGTTGGATTTGGAGTACGTTCATTTCGGCGCTCTGTACCAAACGGCCCACAACGCGATCAAAGCGGTGTCCCCGGAAACCCGCGTGTTCGTGTCTTTCCAGTACGAACTTCAAAAGGTCATCCAGAACGCCCCGCCGGGCACGCCGGCCCAGAACTGGGAAAATATATTGGGGGTCTTTCGCGGAACGGCGCCCGTCAGTAAATTGGATTACGTGGGATTCACCACCTACCCCTCGGCCAGCGGGTTCCTGTCGGGGAAATACAAATTGCCGGCGGCCATTCCGAGCGATTATTACAAGGAAGCGGGCCAATATCTAAACCCCGGGGAGCGGGCGGTTTTTTCGGAAATCGGTTGGCCCACCCAAGGCTCGGGCACTCGCCCGGAGCAGCGTCAATTCATTCATCGGTTGCCCGCGCTAATGGCCCCCGCCCGTCCGGCCTGGGTGGCCTGGGTCCTCCTCCAGGACATTCCGCCCGGGGCGATGGGATTCTCCTTGGACCTGACCACCACCGGTTTGCTTGATGCGTTGGGACGGCCCAAATCCGCCTGGGACCGAGTTTCGGAACCCGTCCGGCCCTTGATTCGCAAACGTCCCCGCCCCACGGCGGGGGGGCGGGGGGTGTGGCAATCGCTATAGATTTGCGCGGGGGAATCAGCCAATGAATAAATCGGTCGGTCTAACTCATTGACGGGGATTCCCGGACCAACGACCGATCCTCAGCCGTGAAAAAATTTGGCGAGGGCGTGATAGATGGGAATTCCCACAGTCAGATTGAAGGGGAACGTGATCCCCAGGGCCGCCGTGAGGGTGACCGTGGGGTTCGCCTTGGGGATGGCGATGTGGCAGGCGGCCGGGGCGGCGATGTAGCTGGCGCTGGCCGCCAAAATGGCCAAGAGCGTGCTTCCGCCCAGGGAAAGGCCCGAGAAAGAACCGGCCGCCGCGCCGAGCGTTCCCGCAAAAAGCGGCATCAGGACGCCGAACCCGACCAGAAATCCGCCCACCTTCCTTAAATCGCCCATCCTTTGGCTCGCCAACACGCCCATTTCCAATAGAAACAAGGCCAGGGCGCCTTTGAACCCGCCAAAGAAAAACCCTTCCACGGGTTTTAGGCGTTCGTGGCCGGCCAGCGCTCCGATCGCCACGCCTCCGATAAGAAGGAAAATGCTTCGGTTCAAGAGCACCTCCGCCGCCAAAGGGCCCCATTGGGTTTTCCCTTCGCCCCGGCGCGCCAGGGCCACCGCCAATCCGATGGCGGGCACCTCCATCACGGCCACCAAAAGGGTGAGATAAGCCTCGTGGGACAGGCCCAACCGGTCCAAAAAGGTTTGTCCCACGGCGAAGGTCACGGCGGAGACGCTTCCGTAGTGGGCGGCGAGGGCCGCGGCGTCGTCCCTGGAAAAGCCGCCCCACCGTTTCACCACAACATAAGTGAGGGTCGGGATCAGCAGAGCCAACAGAACCGCGGCGATCACGGGCCCCGCCAGTTTCCAGCCGGCGTGTTCGGCCAAATGCACGCCCCCCTTGAGCCCGATCGTCACAAGCAGATAAATGCTCAGCATTTTGTAGATGGGTTCGGGCAGGCGGAGGTCGCTTTTGGCGCCGCCGGCCAACAGGCCCAGGATAAAGAACAAGATCACGGGATCAAGCAAATTACTCAAGGGTCGACTCCTTCCATCGGACCGATTGGAATTGGCGGGCCAAGGAAAGCGGTCGATCAACCCGCTCCGGCGCGAAGTAAAAAAGAAATTTGTTCATAAACTCGCCGCCGGCCGCGTGGCTCGCTGATGTTGGACGATTCCGACCAGGAGCGTCATGGCGGTCAACGGAAGAGCGCCCCAAAGCATGGTCGCGCTGAAAGCGGGAAGGGCGTCGTGGTGTGTGGTGCTGAGAAATAAAAAGAGCGTGTAAGCGCCGTAGTAAAAGAGGAAGAGGGCCCCCTCCCAACGGGCGATCAAATGCCCGGTCAGGAGAATCGGCAGGCAAGCCACCGCCACGGCCACCATGACGGGAATGTCGAAATTCAAAGCGGGGGCGGAGACCGGCACTCCCTCCGGCCCGATGACGGCCGCCAATCCCAGAACAGCCAGGACGTTGTAGATGTTGGACCCCACGACGTTGCCGATGGCAATTTCGCGCTCGCCGCGCCATGTCGCCAAAAGGGAGGTGGCGACCTCGGGCAGGCTGGTCCCCGCGGCCACGATGGTTAACCCGATGATGAGTTCGCTCACCCCGAGTCCCCGCGCGAGGCTCACGGAGCCCTCCAGAAGCCATCGCGCGCCCCAAACCAGCACCGCCAAACCCACCGCGATGGAAACCAGGCTGCCGAGAATGGACACTTTGGTTCGTTCTTCGGCGGGTTTTTTTCCGCCTTCCTTTAATCCGGCTTGGATTTGATAAACGGTGTAAGCGATCAAAAGAACGACCAGGAGCGCCCCGTCGCCGCGGGAGATTCGCCCATCCAGGGCCAAACCCCAGGCCAGGAGGCTTGTGCCGATCATGACCGGGACCTCCCGCCAAATGATGGGGCGGGTGACCCGCAGGGGAGCCACCAGAGCGGACGCTCCCAAAATCAAAAGCACATTGAAAATGTTCGATCCCACCACGTTGCCCAGGGCAAGGTCGGGTTGGCCGGAGAGCGCGGCCTTGGCGCTCACGACCACTTCGGGCGTGCTGGTGCCGTAGGCGACCACCGTGAGGCCCACCACCAAGGAGGGCACGCCAAGCCGGAGAGCCAATCGGCTGGACCCGCGGATCAACAGCTCCGCCCCGCCCACGAGGAGGACCAAACCGCCGAGAATCAACAATACGGGAAGAGGCATGGATGTATTTTATCCTTTCTTGGGAACTCGCCGCCGACTTCGCGGGGTCGGATTGGGACGCACCGGCCGTCCCTCCAGAAGAATTTCGACTTTTTCGGACATCTCGGCGTGAAATGCTCGCGTCGTTTCCACCCACCCCGGAACGGC
>Ga0268298_10000604_pt1 | contig 45573 bp, 35 predicted proteins | sample WWTPWeurt_MetaG_FD_194462 | JGI IMG/M metagenome (GOLD analysis project Ga0268298, IMG submission 194462) | Activated sludge microbial communities from WWTP in Nijmegen, Gelderland, Netherland - WWTP Weurt | ecosystem: Engineered > WWTP > Aerobic digester > Activated sludge | place...
CCGCACGCTTCACAACCGCCTGCTCATCGCGGCCATCAGCGCAAATCCTCGTCCACTGCGCACGATTCGCGTAGCTGACGTTCATTGCTAATCAAGAAATTCATTGTAGTGGTGGCGACGGACCATGTATGTAACCTGAGTCACAGAGCAGCGATTTTCTGCAGACCGGCGCGGTCGGTCACCGTCAGTTGTTCGCGGCCAAGCGCCACCAGTCCCTGTTCGGCAAAGCCCTTGAGCAGGCGACTGACGATTTCGCGGACGCTGCCCAACTCGGCGGCCAACTGCTGATGGGTGACATTGAGAACCGCCCTGTCCTGGGCCACGATCAGTCTGGCCAGTCGCTGATCGAGGCGAGCGAAGGCGACTTCCTCGACCAACTGCATCAGTTCGGCGATGCGCTCGGCAAAAAGGTGAAACACGAAGTCGCGAAACGGCCCGTGGTCGAGCATCAATTGCGCGAACTCCGGCGCCGGCACAAGCAGCAGTCGCAGTGGCGTCTCGGCGATGCCGCGGGCATTGTAGTCGCTGCGGCCGAGCAGGCAGCTCGAAGTGATGATGCAGGAGCCGCCGGGTGCGACGTGGTACAGCATCAGTTCGCGGCCGCTCGCCGACTGCTTGACCACCCTGATGCTGCCTGCGAGCAACAACGGGAATCCCAGGCAGGGCTGATGCTCGGCAAAGACCTGGCTCCCGGCCGGGAGTTCCAGCGCGGCCTGCCGCACCAGTGCGCCCGTTCGCGCATCCGGCAGGCCGGCGAGAGCGGGGTACAGATCCAGCAGATTTCCCCGGTCGACCGTGTCCGGCATAATTTCAGGCAATGCTTGCCCAGACCGGGGCATGGTCTGAGGGACGCTCGCGCTTGCGCGGCGCACGGTCAATCCCGGCTGCCGTACAGCGGCGCGCCAGTGCAGATGAAAGCAGCACGTGGTCGATGCGCAGGCCGAGATTTTTCTGGAAACCCAGCATGCGGTAGTCCCACCACGAGAAGGTTTTTTCGGGCTGCGTGAACAGGCGGAAACTGTCCTCGAGGCCGAGGCCGAGCAGGTGCTGGAAGGCGCTGCGTTCAGGCCCGCTACAGAGAATCTTGCCGGCCCAGGCATTCGCGTCATGAACGTCGCGGTCGTCGGGCGCGATGTTGTAATCGCCGCACAGCGCCAGGTTCGGGTGCGTGGCAAGTTCGTCCGCCAGCCACCCGGTCAGGGCATCGAGCCAGCGCAGCTTGTAATCGTACTTTTCACTGCCAACCGCCTGGCCATTCGGAATGTAGGCGCAGATGATGCGGACATCGCCGACTGTCCCGGCGATCAGTCGTTTCTGCTCGTCGGGAAAACGGGGGTTGCCGCAGATCACATTCCTGGGCGGCTGGCGGGCGAGCAGGGCGACGCCGTTGTAGGTCTTCTGGCCGGAGAAGGCGACCTGATAACCCGCCGCTTCGATTTCGGCGCGCGGAAAGTTGTGGTCCTCAAGCTTGGTTTCCTGCAGGCACAGGACATCGGGTTGTTGATCAGCCAGCCAGTCGAGCAGGTGCGGCAGGCGCACCTTCAGCGAATTGACGTTCCAGGTGGCGATCTTCACTTCGCCAGGCCGCCGGACGGCTTGCCGCCGTAGGCCGCGGTCTTCGGATAGCCGGCGAGGTCGAGCAGGTTGTTGTAGGCTCCCGCCTCGAAGCCGCGGAAACTCTGCTTGCCGACCTTGAGCGCCGGCACAAAGGTGTCGCCGACGAGCTGTTTCAACTCATCGACGTCTTCCTGCTTCTGCACCATCCTTTCGGAGAAGGGCACGCCGCGGCTGTTGAGTAGATCACGCGCATCCTTGCATTCCTTGGTGCAGTCGGCCGATGTGTAGAGGATGACCGGATAGTTCTCGGCGGCCAGGCGGACCGCATAGGGCTGACTGTCGGCGTTCAGGCCGCTGGTCCCTGATTTGCTGACGTCGCGGGCGCGGCCCGGGGGCGGGGTGTCGGAAATGACGGTGCGACCCTGCGGATCGACCCAGCGGTAGGTGTCGGCGCAAACAGCAAGGCTGGACAAGGCCAGGCACAGAACGAGCAGGCGGCGCATCTTCTTTCTCCCTCGGCAATTGCTTACGCTGTAATCATACCGCTGTGACGCAGCAATGCATCAACCCGCGGCTCGCGTCCGCGAAATGCCGTGAACGATTCGATCGCCGGGCGCGAGCCGCCGACCGCCAGAATCTCGTCGAGGAAGCGCTTGCCGACCGTGGCGTCGAACGGGTCGCCGGCTTCCTCGAAGGCTGCATAGGCGTCAGCGGAAAGCACCTCGGCCCACTTGTAGCTGAAGTAGCCGGCACCGTAACCGCCGGCGAAGATATGCGAGAAGCTGTTGGGAAAGCGGTGCCAGTCAGGCGGGAAAAGGACGGCGACTTCCTTGCGGACGGTATTGAGCAGGTCCATCACGGTCGACGGCCCGTCAGGATCGAATTCCGAATGCAGGAGCATGTCGAATACCGAGAACTCGATCTGGCGCAGTGCCATCATCCCGCTCTGGAAGTTCTTCGCCGCCAGCATCTTGTCGAACAGATCGCGTGGCAGCGGGGCGCCGCTGTCCACGTGCACCGTCATGCCCTGCAGTACCCGCCATTCCCAGCAGTAGTTCTCCATGAACTGTGATGGCAGTTCGACAGCATCCCACTCGACCCCGTGGATGCCGGAAACACCCAGTTCCTCGCCGCGTGTCAGCAGATGGTGCAGGCCGTGACCGGTCTCGTGAAAAAGTGTGATGACTTCGTCGTGCGTGAAGGTGCCCGGCTTGTCGCCGACCGGGCGGGCGAAATTGCAGTTCAGGAAGGCGATCGGCTTCTGGATGCCGCCGGCGCTGCGGCGCCGGGCGCGGGCTTCGTCCATCCAGGCGCCGCCACGCTTGGTTTCTCGCGCGTAGAGGTCGAGGTAAAACTGGCCGACGAGGTTGCCGGCCAGGGTTTCCAGCCGGTAGAAGCGGACGTCTTCGTGCCAGACCGGCGCCGTGTCCGGCTTGACCCTTACGTTGAAGAGGCTCTCGACGACCGTGAACAGCCCCGCCAGCACCCCGGGTTCGGTGAAATACTGTTTCACTTCCTGTTCGGAGAAGGCATAGCGATTCTGCAACAGCTTTTCGGAAGCGTAGGCAGCATCCCAGGGCTGGAAGTCGGCGATCGCGAGCTCATCGCTGGCGAATGCCCGCAACTCGGCGATGTCCTTATCGGCAAAAGGCCGGGCCTTGGCCGCCAGTTCACGCAGGAAAGCCAGTACCTGGTGCGGCGTGTCGGCCATCTTGGGTGCCAGCGAGACCTCGGCGAAGTTGTCGAAGCCGAGCATCTTCGCCTCTTCCCGGCGCAGTTCCAGGATGCGCTGGATGACCGGCGTGTTATCCCATTCCGGCTGATTGCTGCTGTCGTGGAATTCGGCGGCACGGGTCGCGTAGGCGCGGTACATGCGGGCGCGCAGGTTGCGGTTGTCGGCGTACTGCATCACTGGGCCGTAGGAGGGAGCCTGCAGGTTGAAGCGCCAGCCGGTGACGCCGGCCTTCTCGGCGGCGGCTTTGGCGGCTTGCCTGATGTCTTCAGGCAGTCCGGAAAGCAGGGTTTCGTCGCTGACGACTTCGACAAAGGCGTTGGTTGCATCGAGCAGGTTTTCGGCGAACTTGGCCGACAGATGCGACAACTCTTCCGAGATGGCCTGGAAGCGCGGCTTCTGGTCTTCGGGCAATTCGGCGCCGCTCAGGCGGAAATCACGGATTTCATTGTCGACGACCTTTTTCTGCTCGCGGGTGAGCGTCACAAAGTCGCTGCTAGCGTGCAGTGCCTTGTACTTCTCGAACAGCTTCAGGTTCTGGCCGAGTTCGGCGTAGAAGCGCGATACTTCCGGCAGCATCTCGTTGTATGCCTCGCGCCAAGCCGGGACATCATTGACCGAATGCAGGTGACCGACGATGCCCCAGGCACGCCCCAGCGGTTCGAGCCCTTCGGCCAGCGCGCCGGCGAAATCCTTCCAGGTGGCGGGCGTGGCTTCTTCGGTGAGAAGGACAATCAGCTCGCGCCCTGCGGTCAACAGCGATTCGACGGCCGGTTTGACATGGTCGGGTTGGACGAGGTCGAAGCGCGGCAGGTCCGAGAAATCGAGAAGGGGATTGGTGGCGTTCATTTCTTCAGGCAAGAAAAACGGGCGGCATCAGCGCCCGTGGGGTTGGCTGGTGTGCTCATTCCACAAGGTCGCGATAGGCATGCCAGGAAGCATGGCCAAGAACGGGCATGATGACGACCAGCCCGAAGAGCAGCGTCCCAAATCCCAGCAGCGTCAGCACGACAATGGTTGCTCCCCAGATCAGTAACGTCAGGATGTTGGCGGCAAAGGCATTGAGGCTGGCGAGAACCGCTGTGACGAAGTTGGCGTCGCGGTCGACCATGAGCGGCACCGTGACGATGCTGAAAGCATAGGTTACCAGTGCCAGCGAGCCGCCGAGGACGAACCAGAGAATCAGGAAAACCGTATTGTCGCTGTTGGCGACTGCTTCGGAAATGAACTGCTTGATGTTGTTCCCGTGTGCGCCGCCGAGCAATTCGAAGCCGATCTCCGAGGCGCGCTCCCAGATCAGGGTGATCGTTCCCAGCGCCAGGCCGAACAGCGCAATCGACCGGCTGTTGCTGCGAAAAGCTTGGAGCGAATCGATGAAAGTGGGGCGGGTTCCCGCCGCATGCTGGCGGCTCAATTCATAAAGGCCGACGGCGAGCAACGGCGCGAGCAGAAAAAATCCGGAGAGCGCTGCCGTGAACAGGTGCGGGCGACCGAGACTGGCGAGCAGGATGACGTCGCCGCCGATCCCGAACAGCAGTCCATAGGCCAGGCTGGGAATCGGGTTGGCCGCGAGGTCACGCCAGCCGGCTTGCAGCCAGGAAGCAATCCGCCCGGCAGGCACGCGGCGGATGTTCGGGGTCGCGGTGGAGCGGCTGGCCGGGTCAAACGAAGTATTCAAGAAAGCGCCCTCCCAAATAATTGTCTTGCTCCGACAGCGCCAAGCGGGTCAGGTTCGCGAAAACGGCCTACAAGCTGCGGCCGGTCAGTCGCTCGTAGGCCTCGATGTATTTGGCGCTGGTCCTGGCGATGACGTCGGCAGGCAGCTTCGGGCCGGGCGCCTTCTTGTCCCAATCAAGCGTTTCCAGGTAGTCTCGGACATACTGCTTGTCGTAGGACGGCGGGTTGCGGCCTTCCTGGTACTGGTCAGCCGGCCAGAAACGCGAGGAGTCCGGGGTCAGCGCTTCGTCGATCAGGTGCAGCGTGCCGGTGTTGTCGATGCCGAATTCGAACTTGGTGTCGGCGATGATGATCCCGCGTGTCGCCGCATAGGCCGACGCTTCCTCGTACAGGCGGATGGCGGTGTCGCGGGCTTCCGCGCAGAGGTCGGCACCGTTCTTGCCGGTGCCTGCGAGGGCTTCGGCCAGCGCGGCCTGGCAGTTGGCCTGGGCCTGGTCGAAAGAGACATTTTCGTCGTGGTCGCCGACCGCAGCCTTGGTTGCCGGCGTGAAGATCGGCGCTGGCAGCCGGGCCGCCATCTTGAGTCCGGGCGGCAGCGCAATGCCGCAGATGCCGCCGGTCGCCCGGTAGTCGTTCCAACCGCTGCCGATCACGTAGCCGCGCACGACCGCTTCGATGGGCAGCGGCCGCAGACGTCGGGCGACGACGGAACGGCCGCGCACCTGCTCGCGCTCATTGGCGGCGACGACCGATTCCGGATCGATCCCCGTCAACTGGTCGAGGACGATGTGGCCAAGTTTCTCGAACCAGAAATCGGCGACGGCGGTGAGGACCTCGCCCTTGCGCGGAATGGGGTCGGGCAGAACGACGTCGAAGGCCGACAGGCGGTCGCTGGTGATAATCAGCAGTTTGTCTGCATCGACCGCGTAAATGTCGCGAACCTTGCCCCGTGAGAGCAATGGCAGGCTGGTGATGGATGACTGGAAAAGAGTTGCGGACACGGCGCTGTTCCCGAAAACGAAAAACGGCAATTATAGGTTAACGCGCTTCGCCTTCTTCGCTGGCGAGTTTCCGGCGCAGGCGGCGGCTTGCCAGAAAGACCAGGCCGGCGATGAGCGGAATCGAAATGGCCGTGACAATGTCCGTGGACAAATGGTGCAGATCCTTGGTTCCCTTGGCGAGATACTGCACCAGTTGCGACCCGTAGTAGGTCAGGACGACGACCGACAGACCTTCGACCGTTTCCTGCAGACGCAGTTGCAGGCGTGCGCGCTGGTTCATCTGGGCGAGCAATTCCTGATTCTGGCGCTCGAGTTCGATGTCGACGCGGGTACGCAGCAACTGGCTGTTGCGGGCGACGCGGGCGGAGAGTTCTTCCTGGCGGCGGCTGATCGCCGCGCAGGTATTCATTGCGGGCAACAGACGGCGCTGCATGAATTCGCAGAAGGTTGGCAGGCCGGAAATGCGGGACTCGCGCAGTTCCTCGATGCGCTGCATGACCAGTCCGTGATAGGCCCGCGACGCGCCGAAGCGAAAGGTCGTACGCGCGATCGAGTGTTCGACTCCGGCTGCCAGCGCCGAAAGCGTGGACAGTGCCTTGCGTTCGTCCTCGGTCGTCCGCGCCTGGCCGATCTGATCCATCAGCACAGCGAGCTGCTTCTCGCTCCGGTACAACCAGCGGCTGACCGCTTTTGCCACCGGCAGGCCGAGCAGTGACATCATGCGGTAGGTTTCGATCTCGACCAGGCGCTGCACGGTACGGCCTGCCTGGCGCTGGGTCATCCTTTCATCGAGAACGAGAAAACGCGAGAAGCCGTTGTCGATCTTGAAGTCGGTAAAGATCCAGGCCGCCTCGTCGGCTACCCTGGCGGCGACCATCGTCCGGCCGCCCGGGGTCAGGTTGGCCAGCACCGATTCCGGCCTGAATTCGCTGGTCGACCGCAACTCGACTTGGGTTGCCACCATCAGCCGGCCGGGAATTCCGGCCAGCCACTCCGGATGCACCGCGGCGAACGCGGTTGCATCCGGATCCAGAGGCTCGCCGGCATTGAGCGGGCGAAAAAATGTGTAGCTGGAGAACTCGGTGTGCAGTTCCCAGCGCATTCGGAAGCTGGCGGTTTCCAGCATCATGTGCGAATCGGAACTCTCGATCGCGTTGCAGTTCTGCGCCCGGGCGAGCAGTGTCAGGTTGTCGCGGACGGCCTCGGCGGCGGTCGCGCTGTGCTTGAACACCAGATGCGTGACGAGCGTCGTGCCGAGCAGGGGAATCGGCGGGCGGGCATGGAATTCGTCGTTGAGGCGCTGGCGGAGCGGGTGCTCTTCGAGGTCGGCAATCATCATCAGATGAGGGTTCATCCTGGTGCATTCGGACAGTGATTTTACTTGAACCCGGGCCAGCTGATTGTAGCCCGTCGACAGCGAAATGGCCGTTTGCGATGCCCGACAGCCGCTGAGTGCGTTCTGGAATGAGCGCGAATGACAAATGTTGTAGTGTTTCGAGAACTCACGCTAGACTGTGCGCAATGTGGCAACAGGAGATCGATTCATGGCATTACAGGTGGGAATTAACGGCTTCGGCCGTATCGGACGGATGGTATTTCGCGCCATCGCCAAGGAAGCGGAGTTTGCGGACATCGAAGTCGTCGGGATCAACGACCTGCTGGAGCCGGAGTACCTGGCTTACATGCTCAAGTTCGATTCAGTGCATGGCCATTTCGACGGTGATATCGGCGTCGATGGCAACCATCTGATCCTCAATGGCCGCCGGATTCGCCTTAGTGCGGTCAAGGATGCGACCGAGCTGAACTGGGGCGAAGTCGGCGCCGATATCATCATCGAGTCGACCGGGCACTTTCTGACCCAGGAAACCTGCGCCAGGCACCTTGCGGCAGGTGCGAAAAAGGTCGTTCAGTCGGCGCCGGGCAAGGACGAAACGCCGATGTTCGTCTATGGTGTCAATCATCAAAAATATGCCGGCGAGGCCATTGTCTCGGGGGCATCCTGCACCACCAATTGTCTGGCGCCGGTGGCCAAGGTGCTGCACGACAAGTTCGGCATCAAGCGTGGCCTGATGAGTACGGTGCATGCTGCGACGGCGACGCAAAAATCGGTGGACGGCTCTTCCAGCAAGGATTGGCGTGGTGGACGTGGGATTCTGGAAAACATCATCCCCTCTTCAACCGGAGCGGCCAAGGCTGTCGGAAAGGTGATTCCGGAGCTTGACAGGAAGCTGACGGGAATGGCCTTTCGCGTGCCGACATCTGATGTCTCAGTGGTCGACTTGACCGTGGAGTTGGAGAAGCCGGCTTCCTATGAGGAAATTTGCCGGGCCATGAAGGACGCCAGCATGGGGGCGCTCAAAGGCGTGCTTGGCTACACCGACGAGAAGGTAGTGTCGACGGACTTTCGCGGGGAGTCCACTCCGTCGGTGTTCGACGCCGGGGCGGGCATCGCCCTCGATCCGACCTTTGTCAAGGTTGTTGCCTGGTATGACAACGAATATGGCTACACCTGCAACATGCTACGTCTGGTGCAGCATATCGCCACCTGAAAGAACCCCCGGCCAGTGGGCGACTGTTGTGGTCGACGGTCAAAAACCGGTCTTTTCAAGCAGATCTGAAAATGACAGATGGAGAAATTGGACGGCCTGACAATCTTGCTCGAACATTTGCGCTAGTGTAGTGTGATCTAATGAGTTACTTTTTTCCAAAAGGCGTTTCCTGATTCTCGCTTCAGCCCTGTAGACCCTAGACTTCCCAGTGAGAGAAATCGATGCTTGATGTCGCGGTTGGCTTCCTGGCAGAGCAGTTCAATACCTACCTGGTGCGGCGCACGGGTTCAATGGCACTTGGCAAGGTGGTGGCGGGCGGACTTGTGGACGATTCCGGCAAGCTGGCGATCGCTTCCGGCACAATCGGGCTCAGTATCGTCAATATTGAGGAGGAGCGCGTCATGCGCGAGCAGGTGCCCGCCCGCGTCACGGTCAATGGCCGGGAGCTGACCCTGCAGCCCGAGCTCCGCCTCAACCTGACGCTGCTTTTTGCCGCGCGCATGGCCAATTACGACATGACGCTGAAGGCGCTGTCAAACGTGCTGACTTTTTTCCAGGCTTTTCCCGCCTTTGCCGCCGAGGAATATCCGTCGCTGGATGCGCGGATCGGCAAGATCATCATGGAGCTATACAGTGTCGGGCCGGAAACGCTCAACCAGCTGTGGGCCGCGATGGGTGCCAAGTACCAGCCCTCGGTGCTCTATCGGGCGCGGCTGGTGACCATACAGGATCAGGAGCCCTTCCGTTTCGGTGAGCCGATTACTGATATCGGCATTGACCTGCACGACCGATGAGCATTCATTTCCGCATCCTCTGTGAAATCGAGGTTAACCACACGTATCACGGTGGGCCATGCCCGGACTTCGAGTTCGTGGTGCCGAATGGCAGTCCGGCGCTGGCTGCAGGGCACCTGCTGATGCGAACCCGCCACCGGCGTCTGCTCGTCCTGTATGAAGCGGACGACGAGGGCAATGCGCTGCGCCAGGTTCCGGGGACGACCCTGCTGATCGGCTTGCGCGTTCCCAATCCCTACTTTGCCAATTTCACCGAACCCGCAGTGCCGGACGGGTACGTGCCGATCTACGTCAATGATGGGCAGCCGAGGGCTTTCGACCCGCCGCTGGCAGCGCGCATTGCCAGGCCGAGTCAGCGGATCGCGCCCGCGCTCGCCGAACGCCCCGCGAGTCTCAAATGGGCTCTATTGGGACAGCAGGTGGCGCAACAAACCTTGGTTTCTGGCCAGGATGATGCTACTTTCCTGAGCCGCGACTGGCCGGTCGGCCTCTATACGCTGACCGAAGACGCCGGTGGCCCGCTGAGTGTCTCGCACTGGCTGGTCCATCCTGAATTGGCCGGGCAGGGACTGTGGGGCGTGGCGGCGGTGACCATTGATGCGGGCTTTTACACCAATCCACCGCTGCTCTCAGTCAGCCTGAAAGCTCGCCGCGAGCGCGTCAAGTATTACGTGGTCGCCCGCAATTACGGGGTAAACGAATTCGGAAACCTCAACGTCAACGATGCCGGAGCCGCGGAACAGGGGCGGCCGGCAGTGATCTTCGACACTATCGGTCGCAATCAATTTGCCGCTGACGACCTCCCGCCGGAAGTCCTCGGTGATGCCTCGACGCGTGTCGTGCTCTTCCAGTCGCAAGACGAACTGGACCGCCGGGCTGGTGGTTATCGCAAGCTGCAACTGCGCAGCAACAATGAAGTTCTTGTCCAGCATCTGCCCCAGGCCGGTTCCGACCGGGCGCAGGCGCGTTTCATCGTCCACCTCGCCAAATCCTAGAAGGGGGTTCACCCATGCCAACTTATAAAACACCGGATGTCTACGTTGAGGAAATATCGGTCTTTCCGCCTTCGGTTGCCGAGGTCGAAACCGCCATTCCCGCCTTTGTCGGCTATACCGAAACGCTGCGTGAAATCGCACCGGGCGATCTGCTCAACAAGCCGCGTCGCATCAAGTCGCTGCTCGAATACGAGACCTACTACGGCAAGGGCCCGGCCCTGATCATTTCCGAAGTGGCCATCGACGAGGCAGGCAATTTCCTGTCGAGCAGCATCTCGAATGCCTATTACCTCTACGACAGCATGCGCCTGTTCTACGACAACGGCGGGGGCGACTGTTACATTGTCTCGGTCGGCGCTTTCAAGAGCGCTGCACCCTTCATCGACAGCAGCGAACTGGTGGCCGGTGTCGAGGCCGTGGCGGCTTTCGATGAGCCGACCATCCTGCTCGCCCCGGATGCCGCAGCGCTGGCTTCGGCCGACGCCCTGGCTGCCGTGCAGCAGAAAATGCTCGCCCAGTGCGGCAAGCTCGGCGACCGTGTCGCGGTGCTTGATACCCAGCTTGCCGATCCGCTGGGGGCAGGTTTCCGCGACAAGATCGGCATCAATAGCCTGAAATACGGGGCTGCCTACACGCCCTGGCTGAAATTGGCCTACAAGAAGACTTTTGGCTTCGCCCACATCCAGGGCAAGATCAAAAAGGGCGCGGCCACCGGACTGAGTCTCGAAGCCTTGGCGGCCGACAAGGATAACCTCGACCTGATCAACAAGATCAAGGCGATCACCACCGATGCGGCGACGCTGAAGGCACGAATCGTCGCCTCTGCTGCGAGCGATGTGACACTGGCCAATCATTTCGCCGTGACCTATGGTCAAGCCAAGGCCACGCCGAGCGCCGCCAACCTGAAACTGGTCTTCACCCAGCTCTACGGCCTGGCCGATCTGGTCGATGGGCTGACCAACGGCACGCCGCTCACCAATCCGGACCTGGTCGGGACGCCGAGCCGCAAGGGCGACATCGAGACGACCATAGGCGGCTCGCTGGTCCCTGCCTTCAAGGAGCTGATCCTGCTCGAAATCGAGGCGGCGGCGGATATTGCCGCCTACGGTGCAGTGATCTGGAGTGCCGATCCCGATCCCCAGAATGCCGGCTGGGGCACCACCTTCTCGGCCGCGCCGGCCGGGGCCAGCGCCGTCATTCCGGCACTTGGCGCCGGGATCACCGAGGCCGATCAGGTCAATGCCGCGATGCCGGGGTTGATCAAGGCCTTCTCGGCGATCAGCGGCGGTATCGAGTCCATCGTTTCGGCAGTGAACAACTACCCGGTGGTCTACGAACAGGCGCTGTACAGCAGCTTTGCCCCCTTCCGCAATATCGTCAATGGTATCAATGGCACACTGACCACCTGCCCGCCGAGTGGCGCGATTGCCGGCATCTACTCGCTGGTCGACAACCAGCGCGGCGTCTGGAAGGCACCGGCCAATGTCAGCCTGAACAGCGTCATCGCGCCGACCGCGACCTTCAGCGGCAGCGAGACCGATGCGCTGAACGTGGACAGCACCGCCGGCAAGTCGATCAACGCCATCCGCGCCTTTTCCGGCAAGGGCACGCTGGTCTGGGGCGCCCGCACGCTGGCCGGCAACGACAACGAGTGGCGCTACATCTCGGTACGCCGCTTCTTCAACATGGTCGAGGAATCGATCAAGAAGTCGACCTACTGGGCCGTCTTCGAGCCCAACGACGCCAATACCTGGGTCAAGGTGCGCGGCATGATCGAGAACTACCTCACCCAGAAATGGCGCGAAGGCGCGCTCGCCGGGGCGACCACCAAGGACGCCTTCTTTGTCCGCTGCGGCCTGGGGGTGACGATGAGTGCGCAGGACATCCTCGAAGGACGGATGAATGTCGAAATCGGCATGGCGGTGGTGCGGCCGGCCGAATTCATCATCCTGAAGTTCTCCCACAAATTGCAGACCAGCTAATTGACTAACGCGAGAGGAAAAACACCATGCCTTCACCCTATCCCTTGCCCGTCTTTCACTTCCGCGTCGAGTGGGGCACCAGCCGCATCGGTTTTTCGGAAGTCACCGGCCTGACGCAGGAAAACCAGATCATCGAATACCGCGACGGCGCCTTCAACGAATACTCGTCGATCAAGATGCCCGGTCTGCGCAAGTTCACCAACATCGTCATGAAGCGCGGCATCATGAAGAGCGACAACGACTTCTTCAAATGGCTGACGACCATCAAGCTCAACAAGGTCGAGCGCCGCGACCTGACGATCAGCCTGCTCGACGAGGCCCATAACCCGGTGATGGTCTGGAAGGCGCTCAATGCCTTCCCGGTCAAGCTCGAAGGGCCGCAACTGAAGGCGGCGGGCAACGAGGTGGCGATCGAAAGCATCGAAATCGCCCACGAAGGCCTTGATGTCCAGAATGACTAAGCGGTCATGGCCCAATACTACCCGCCGGTCGGCTTCCACTTTCTGGTCGAGTTCATCGGCCTGTCCGACAGCGCCGACACCCGCTTCATCGAGGTCGGCGGGCTGGCGGTCGAAATGGGCAGCGAGGAAGTGATCGAAGGCGGCGAGAACCGTTTTGTGCAGAAATACCCGACCCGGGCCAAATACCCGGAACTGGTGCTGAAGCGCGGCTTGCTCAAAAGCTCGTCGGTGTGGGACTGGGTCAGGCAGTGCCTCGTCGATTACCAGATCGAGCCGAAGAGCCTGGACATCAAGCTGCTCAACGAGGAACACGAGCCGCTGATGACCTGGCATGTGATCGGCGCCTGGCCGACCAAATGGTCGGTCAGCGACCTCAACGCCAACAACAACGCCATTGCCGTCGAGTCGCTGCAACTGGCCTACCAGTATTTCACGGTCGACAAATCCTGAGGTGAGCCATGCCCATCATCGTCGATGAAGTGGTGATTTCCGTCGAAGTCGGCAACGCCGAAGCCGGCGGCGCAGCATCGGGCTCGGCCGTGGCACCGGCTTCGGCCGACAGGCAGGCGCTGGTCGAGGAATGCGTCGCCCGCGTGCTGGAAATCCTGCGCGACCGCGAGGAGCCCTGAGATGATTCCGGCAGCCAGCGGTCGACTGGAAAAACTGCGCATTCAGGCCTTTGCGACGCCGGATTACAGCGGCGCGCCGGAAAACGAGTTCTTCGCCTACGTGAACCCGAGCGAAATCACGCTGGCCTACGAAATCGAATACGACGCGGCGCAGGGTTCGGGCACGACCGGCAGCCGGATGAATTTCAAGAAACTGAAACCGGGCGACCTGTCGCTGACCTTCTTCATCGACGGCACCGGGGCCAGCGGCCAGGCGGCCGATGTCCAAGCCGAGGTCGAGAAATTCCAGCTGGTCACCGCCTATAACGGCGCCATCCACCGCACCAATTACCTGAAAATTGTCTGGGGCACCCTGCAGGTCAAGCGCTGCGTGCTGAAGAGCGCCTCCATCGCCTACAAGCTGTTCCGGCCCGATGGCGTGCCTCTGCGCGCCGTGATCACCGCCGCCTTCACCGACAACTCGGACGACCAGACCCGCGTTGCCATGGCTCAGGACCAGTCGCCGGACCTGACTCACCGGTGCATCGTCAAGGCCGGCGACCGGCTGGCCGCAATGTGCCAGAAAATCTACGGCGACCCGCGCCTGTATCTACGCGTCGCGGCCGCCAACGGGCTGGACGATTTTCGCCAGCTGGTGCCGGGTACGGAAATCTACTTTCCGCCACTGGAAAAATAGCCCATGCCCGATACGCGCGCCCTGCCGATTGCCGCCGAACACCGCGAGTTCACCATCAAGGTGGGCGGCGAAGCGGTGCCGCGCGAGCATCAATTGCTGGCGGTCAGCATCACTTCTGCGGTCAACCGAATTTCTTCGGCAAAATTGAATTATGTCGACGGCGCCCCGGCCAGCGGTCAGTTTCCGCTCAGCGACAGCGAGTTGTTCAAACCGGGGCAGTCGGTCGAAATCCTGGCTGGCGCCGGCAATGCGCCGCAGTCACTTTTCAAAGGCGTGGTCGTCCGGCTGGGCGTACGAGTGCGGGAAGCCGCCGCATCGCAACTGGTCATCGATTGCCGGCACGTCACCATGAAGCTGACCGTCGGCGAACGTTCCTGCGACTATTTTGACCAGAGCGACAGCGAGGTCATCGAGGCCGTGCTCGGCGCGGCCGGCATTGGCGCCGAGGTCGAGGCGACTTCGTTGAAACACAAACAGCTATTGCAGTACCACTGCACCGACTGGGATTTCCTGCTCGCCCGCGCCCGTGCCAATGGCCAGCTCGTCTGGGGCGACGGCGACAAGCTGGTGGTGAAGAAGCCGGCGCTGAGCGGCGCGACGGCCTGCACCCTGCAATACGGCGCCACCCTGCTCGAATTCGAGGGCGAGATCGACGCCCGCCTGCAGCACCCGGCGATCAAGGGCGCGAGTTGGGATGCCGCCGGGCAGGAGCTGGTCGAGGTCGAAGCGGCTGCCCCCGCGTTCACGCCGCCCGGCAATTTCTCTAGCGACACGCTGGCCGGTGTCGCCAACCGGGCGCTCGATCTGCGCCATCCGGCCATGCCGGAAGCTGCCGTGCAAGCGTGGATCGATGGCGTGGCGCTCACGCGCAGGCTCAATCAAGTCTCCGGGCGCGGCAAGTGCGAAGGGGTTGCCGCCGTCAAGCCCGGCGCCATCGTCGAGCTGGCTGGCCTGGGGCGGCGCTTCAACGGCAAGGTGCTGGTCAGCGGCGTGCGCCACGACTACAGCCTGGTGCAGGGCTGGAAAATGCATGTCCAGTTTGGTGGTGTCGAACTCGATCCGCCGGCCGGGCGCAGCGCCGCATCCGCCTTGCTGCCCAGCGTCGCCGGCTTGCAGATCGGGGTCGTGACCAGCAACGAAGACCCGGACGGCGAGCATCGCGTGCGTGTTCGCCTGCCCCTGCTCGGCGTCGCCAGCGACGGGCTGTGGGCGCGCGTGGTCAGCCTCGATGCCGGCGACGACCGCGGCTTCTTCTTCCGGCCGGAAATCGGCGACGAGGTGACCGTCGGCTTCCTGGCCGATGACCCGGCCAGCCCGATCATCCTCGGCATGCTGCACAGCAGTGCCAAGGCGGCGCCGCTGGAGGGCAAGGACGCCAACCACGAAAAGATGTTCAAGAGCCGTTCCGGGATGAGCCTGCATTTCGACGACGACAAGATAGTCATGAAACTGGCGACCCCGGCCGGCAACGCCATCACCCTCGATGAAGACCAGAAATCCCTGACCCTGGCCGACCAGAACGGCAACAAGATCGTCATGGACAGCGAGGGCATCCATATCGAGAGCGCCAAGGCGACCGACATCAAGGCCGGCACCGAAGCCAAGTTCGAAGCCGGCACGGGTGCCAAGATCGGCGCCGGCACTGAACTCAAGCTCGAAGGCGGCGCCTCGGCCGAATTGTCCGGCGGCGGCAGCACCAAGGTGACCGGCGCCATGGTCCAGATCAACTAGGAGACGACGATGCCTGCAGCAGTCTGTGTCGGTGATGTCAGCAACCACGGTGGAACAGTGATCGGGCCGGGCGTGCCGACCGTGATGATCGGCGGCAAACCGGCCGCCGTGCTCGGCGACCTGCACGCCTGTTCGCTGCCGCCGAGCGGCCATCAGCCGACCGTCAGCCCGTTCGTCGCCGGCAGTTCGACGGTGATGTTCGGCGGCCGGCCGGCCCTGCGCGTCGGCGACACCTGCGTCTGCGGCGCGTCGGCGGCGGTCGGCCAACCGACGGTGCAGATCGGATGAACGCGATGCGCCGTCCATTTCAATTTTGGCCGTTTTTTCTGGTTGACCGCAGGGAGGGCAGCCATGAGTGAGCGCAACGAACGCTACCAGTCCTTCCTCGGCACCGGTTGGAGCTTCCCGCCGCGTTTCATCGGCGGCGGCGTGATGATGTCGGCCGATGAAGCCGATATCCACGAAAGCCTGATCCTGCTCTTTGGCACCACGGCCGGCGAGCGTGTCTTCGAGCCGAAATACGGCCTCGACATGCATGAGCTGATGTTCGAGCCGATGAGCACGACGATGCGCACCCTGCTGCTCGACCGCGTGCGCACCGCCATCCTGATCTACGAACCGCGCATCAGCGTGCTCAACCTGAGCCTGGACGGCTCCGACCCGCTCGCCGGCCGGCTGGAAATCGTGCTCGAGTACGCCGTACGCGCCACCAATTCCCGCTTCAATCTCGTCTTCCCCTTCTACCGCACCGACAGCAACGAGCTGCGCGCCGCGGTAGCCGGGGCCGGTGGCTGAGACCGGCATGGCCAGCGACAGCATACTGAACAGCGAAATCGCCCGCCTCGGCCAGAGCCAGGACGAACGCTCGCCGCCCGAACTCGACCCGGCCTTTGCCCCGCTCGACGGCAGGACGCCAGCCGACCGGCTCGCCGAAGCCCGCCGCCTGGCCGAGCATTTGCGCTACTACGGCTTCGATCCGAAGCGCGAGGATGGCAACTGGCAAGGCTATTTCCCGGAAAACGGCGGCGAGTTGCTGGCCCGCGACGACGGCAGCGTGGCGCCGCATCTCGGCCTGTTCGGCGCCTTTCTCGAACAGCTCAAACCGGCCGGCGAGGCGCTCAACGCGCTGACCGGCAGCCACCTCGATTTCCAGTATCGCCGCGTCCTCGGTTTCGAAAGCCGGCCGGCGCAGCCCGAACATGCCCACCTGAGCCTGGCGCTGAAAAAGGCCGCCGCGCCCTTCGCCATCACCCCGGCCCACCGTTTTATGGGTGGCAAGGACGCAACAGGAGTCGAGCGCCTTTACCAGCCGCTGCGTGAAACGGTCATCGGGCAGGGCAAGGTGAGCGCCCTGCACAGCATTTATCGCCGCAACGGCCTGTACTTCGCGCCGGTGGCCAATTCGGCGGATGGTCTGGGCACGCCGCTCGACCCGGCGCGGCCGCACTGGTCGGCCTTCGGGCATGCTGGGCTGTCGCCGGCGCCGGTCGGCTTCGCGCTGACCAGCCCGGTGCTGCGCCTGCGCGAAGGGGCGCGGACGGTGGTCGTCGACCTGACGCTGGGGTTTCTGCCGGCCGGGCAGGATGCCCAGGATCTGGCCGACGGCCTGCAAGCCTTCATCAGCGGCGAGCAGGGCTGGCTCGGACCCTACGACCTGAGCGGCGAACTGGCCGGCAATACCCTGAGCCTCGGTTTCGCCGTCGCCGGACACGAGGCGGCCGTCATCGATTACGACCCGGTGCTGCATGGCGGCGCCTTCGCCGCCGATGCCCCGGTCGTCCAAGTGCTGGTGCGCCCGGAAAAAATCGGGCGCTACGCCGATCTCGCCCGCCTGCGCGTCGACAAGATTGCCCTGCGCGTCACGGCGAAAGGCGTGCGCGGCCTGAGCCTGGAAAACGACCACGGTGCGCTCAATCCGAAAAAGGCTTTTCTGCCCTTTGGGCCGCAGCCGGTCAAGGGGGCGCGTTTTATGATCGGTTGCGGGGAGGCCTTGAGCAAGCAGCTCTCCGATCTCAGCGTCAGCCTGCGCTGGCAGGGGGCGCCGGGCAATTTGCCGGGCTGGTATGCCCATTACCCCAGCGTCTCGGCCATGAACAACGGCGTTTCCGCCCGCCTGGTCTATGCCGACCGCAGCGGCAAGGAGACCAGCCGCGAACTCGACCTGATGGACCGCGCCGACGGCGTCACCACGCTCAGCCCGAGTTCGCCACCAGTGAGCGCCTACTCTCCGGCAACGCAAAACACGCTGCTCTATTCGCTGATCGCGACCGGTACGACTTTCGGCAAATTGTTCGCCGACCGTTACCTCCGGGCGCAGCCGGTGGTCAGTCGTGAAAATGTGCCGCCGCCGCCCGTGCGCAGCGGCTTTGTCACGGTTGCGTTGATCGACGATTTCCTGCATGCCGAATACCGCAAGGAGACCATGCGGCTGGCCAAGATTCCGGCGAATACCACGGTGCTCAACGAACCCTGGGCGCCGCTGGTCCAGGAAATCACCCTCAGCTACGCCGCCAGTTCGCCGGCCATCGACCTGAGTTCGCGCGATGAAGCGGCCTTCGCGGCCGGGCTTGAGGTGCAGTTATTCCATGTCGGTCCCTTCGGCCAGCGCCGTGAACATCCCTTCCTGCGCAGCCAGTACGACTGGGTGGCCGACAAGGCGGTCGGCCTGCTGCCGGCTTTTCCGGATGAGGGCGAGTTCATTGTCGGGGTCAGTGGCGTCGCGGCCGGCGACAGCATCCACCTGCTGTTGCAGGTCGCCGAAGGCAGTGCCGATCCCGAGTTGCCAGCGCAAACCGTGCGCTGGTCGGTGCTTTGCGACAATTACTGGCGGCCGGTCGCGCCTGAGGAAATGGCCCTCGATACGACGCGCTCATTGCGCGCCAGCGGCATCGTCGGCATCGTGCTCGGGCGCCATGTGACGACCGGCAATACCTGGCTGCCGCCCGGGCAGGTCTGGCTCAAGGCGGCGGTGCCGGAACACAGCGCCGCGGCCTGCCGGCTGCTCGACGTCCTGCCCAATGCTGTCGAGGTCGTGCGGGTCTGGCCGGCAGAGGCGCTTGCGCCCCAAGCCGAAACCCTGCCCGCCGGCAGCATCGCCAAATTGCAGTCGCCACCGCCAGCGTTGAAGCAGCTGACCCAGCCCTATACCACCTTCGGCGGGCGGGCGGCCGAAAGCGCGGCGATGCGCAACCGGCGCGCCGCCGAACGCCTGCGCCACCGCCAGCGCTGCGTCACGCCCTGGGACTACGAACGCCTGCTGCTCGAAGCCTTTCCCGCCGTGCATCGCATCAAGTGCATTCCGCACGCCAGCGACAAATCATGGATGGCGCCGGGCAATGTGCTGATCGTCGCCATTCCCGACCTGCGCAACCAGAATGCGCCCGACCCGCTGCAACCCCGGGTCGATCTCGACACGCTGACGCAAATGAGCGAACTGGCCAAAGCGCACGCCGGCCCGCAGCTCACGGTCCGGGTGCGCAACGCCGAGTTCATCGAAATCCGGCTCGATTTCAAGGTGCGTTTCCGCCCCGGCTACCCCTTCGATTACACCCGTCAGCAGTTGCACGAAGCGCTGGTTCGGGCCTTGTCGCCCTGGGCCTTTGCCAGCGACGCGCCGCTGCAGTTCGGTGGCCGGCTCTACCGTTCGGTGCTGCTCGATTTTGTCGAGGAACTGCCCTATGTCGATTTCGTCACCGATTTTCGTTGCGGCCTGGCCGGCCCTGGCGACCTGCTGCTCAACGATGCGGCCGAAATTACCGTTGACCGTCCCGATGCCATCCTGGTCTCGGCCGCCCGACACCTGATCGCCGAAGCGCCCTGACCGAAAGCCCGTCATGCTGCTCCATCCGACCATTTCGCCCTTCCTCGAAGCCGATCCGGCGCTCGACCAGAAGCAGCTCTTCGCGCTCGGCCTGGATCATGTGCGCCGGTTGTCGCGCCAGCAATGGACCGATCACAACATCCACGACCCCGGCATCACGACGCTGGAACTGCTCGCCTACGCGCTGACCGATCTCGCCTACCGCAGCCGCCATCCGCTCGAAGACCTGCTGGCCATCCCCGGCGATGCCACCGCGAATGCCACGGCGATGGCCGAACAGTTTTTCAGCGCCCGGCGCATCCTGCCCGGCAGGGCGGTGACCGAAGCCGACTACCGCAAGTTGCTGATCGACCTGAAGGATGTCAAGAACGCCTGGCTGCAAGCCGCGCCGCGCACGCTGTTCGCCAACCCGGCCGAGGGAACGCTGGCGGAGACGCCGACCGGCGACCCGGCCGAATTCCCGGTCACGATACTTGGCCGCTACAAGGCTCTGGTCGAATACATGGATCAGGTCACGACCGCCGAGCAGCGGGCCGATGTCGACCAGATGGTGATGGCAACCTTGCAGGCCAACCGCGCCCTGGGCGATGATTTTGTTGGTGTCGCCGCCGTTGACGCGCAGTATTTCAGCCTGTGTGCCGAGATCGATCTGGCGCTCGATGCCGATGGCGACCAGGTGGCGGCCGATATCGCCGTCGCCGTCGACCGCTTCCTGGCGCCGCCGGTGGCCAATTACCGGCTGGCCGAAATGCTGGAAAAAAAGCATGCCGACGGGTCGCGCTGGACGGTGCCGGAAATCTTCGAAGGCCCGGCGCTGGACAACGGCTTCATCGACGACGAGGAACTGGCCGCTGCCGGCCTGAAAACCGAAGTCCGGCTGTCCGACGTGATCAGCGTGATCATGGATATTCCCGGCGTGGTGGCGATCCGCGACATCGTGATCAATGCCATGGAGCTGGTGGACGGCAAGCTGAAGGCCCGCGAGCCGGCCGACAAATGGCGCCTGCCGGTACCGCCGGGCATGCAGCCGCGCCTCTGCGCGCAGTGCGGGCGACTGGTTTTCTACAAGCGCAATCTGCCGATTCCGCCCAATGCCGGCCGGGTCGCTACCTTGCTTGACGATTTGCGCAGCGCCGAGCGCAAGAAGCTGGAAAGCGAACACAAGGACGATCTGGCCATGCCGCTCGGCCATTTCCGCGATCCGGCGCGCTACAGTTCCTTCCAGCATGAGTTCCCGGTGATCTATGGGCTGTCCGAGCAGGGCCTGCCCGACGACGCCAGCCCGCAACGCGCCGCGCAGGCGTTGCAGCTCAAGGCCTGGCTGTTGTTCTTCGACCAGATCATGGCCAACTATCTGGCGCAACTGGCCCATGTCCGCGAGCTGTTCTCGATGCGCCCCGAGCTTGGTCAGACCTATTTCAGCCAGCTGGTTGCCAGCTTCCCCGACTGGCAGAAGATCTACGGCGCCGGCTTCACCGCCGAAAAACTCGCTGACGACGTCGTCGAGCCGGGCAATGGCGGCATCGTGCGCCGCAACCGCTTTCTCGATCACCTGCTGGCGCGTTACGCCGAGGACTTTCACGAATACGTCGCGATCATGCAGTCGCGTTTCGGCATGGGGCCGGACCAGGCAGCGATTGCCAAATGCAATTTCCTGCGCGATTTGCCGGAACTCGGCGGCGAGCGTGGCCTAGCTTACGACGCGAGCTTGCCGGCGGCGGACAAGCTGTGGAACAGCGACAACGTTTCCGGCTTCGAGAAGCGCATCGCCCGCCTGCTCGACATCGGCGATTTCCGGCGCCGCAACCTGTCTGAAGTCGCCTACGACACCTATTCGGAAGTCGACAAGACGCCGGGCGACGAATTCCGCTTCCGGGTGCGGCATCCGGTCGACGGCAAGATCCTGTTGTCGAGCAGTACCAATTACGCCAGCCCGGAGCAGGCGCGCACCGAGATGGAAGCGGCCATCGCCCGCGCTCAGCGGCCGGAAGGCTACCAGCGCAAGGTGACCAGCGACGGCCGCCATTACTTCAACATCGTTGATGCGAGCGGCGAAGTCATCGCCCGGCGCATCGAGTATTTTTCCACGGTCGACGCGCTGGAAAGCGCGATTTCCGTACTGATTGCCCACCTGCGCAGCTATTACAGTGGCGAGGGTTTGTACGTCATCGAACACATCCTGCTGCTGCCCGCGCAGGCGGGCGACCCCACCATGGACATCTGCGTCGATCCGGGCTGCACCGACTGCGCCGAAGCCGACCCCTATACCTACCGCGTCACCGTGGTTCTGCCCGCCTTCACCGGGCGTTTCCGCGACATGGATTTTCGCCGTTTCGTCGAGGAAACCCTGCGCCTGGAAATGCCGGCCCATATCCTGCCGCGCATCTGCTGGGTCAATAGCGACGACATGGCGGCGATCGAAAAAGCCTATCGCGACTGGCTGGCCATCCGGGCTGGTGCAGCGACCGCCGGCCGGGCCGAAAAAATTGCTGCGCTGAACCGGGCGCTGACCCACGCCAAGAACATTTACCCGAGCAGTGGCCTGCATCCCTGCGGCCAGCTCGAACCGCCGCCTTTCGTCCTCGGTCGCACCGCCCTGGGCAGTGCGGACGATCTCATCGAATCCTAACCGGGAGCCCGACCATGGCCGATCCCCTCAAAATCATCCGCCGCCTCGAAGGAGTCACCACCGACTACGCTGTTTTCGAGCGCGATCAGGTGCTAACCCACGATCAGCTCAACAGCCTCGCCGAATATCTCGACGATCAGGGGCGGCTGACCCGCACCCAGTTGCTCGGTGTCGGCATCGTCGGCGGCTTGCAGGCCAGTGTCGTCAAAGCTGGCGTCTCGGTGAGCAAAGGCGTCGGCATTACCACCGACGGCGATCTGCTCGGCCTGCCCGGTGAGCTCACATTCACGCATTTCCAGGCCTACGATGAGAGCGCCCCGGCCTACGAGCCCTTCTATGTCGAAGGCAAGATGCTGCCGCTGCTCGAACTGCTGCCCGCCAACCCCAACGACAAGCGCGAGGGTCGGCCGCTGGAGGAGCTGGGCGACCGCCTGAACGATTTCGTGCTGCTCGCCTTCATGGAAAGCTACGAGAACGATCCCGACCTGTGCACCGGCGGCGATTGCGACAATCGCGGCCGCATGGCGCACAACACCCAGCGCTTCCTGCTGATCGGCCGCGAGGCGGCGGAGAAGCTGGATGGCCGGCTGCTGACCGGCGTCGACGTTGCCCGCCGCCTGCCGCGTCTGCTCGCTGCCCGCGTGCAGTTGGGCACGACCCTGAAGGACACCCAGGCGATCACCACGGCCGAAGCCTTCATTGCCCGTTACCGCAGCGCCTGCGCGACGACGGTGGGCGATCTGCAGAAGGCGATCAGCGTCTTGCAGCGCGCCTTTGGCCGTGCCTGGCCTGAGGAGCTGCCGACGCCGAGCCGCTGGCTGGCGTCGCTGGAGCGCATCGACAAGGCGGTCGGCGAAAGCCGCTTCGGCGTCCAGTATTACCACGCCTTCCTGAAGGATATGGTGACGACCTGGGGCGAGCTGCGCGATGCGCTGTTCGCCGATAGCGGCGTGCTCTGCCCGGAGGCCGGGGCCTTTCCCAAGCACCTGCTGCTTGGCGCGCTGGCCGAGCCGGCCCTGCTGCGCACCGGCAGCTATCCGGCGCCGTGGCTCGCCGGCGGCAGCGCCTCGCGCCAGCGCCTGGTCTTCCTGCTCGGCAAACTGGGGACGATGATCGCCAGCTTCGCCCTGCCGGCGACGGCCCGGCCTCTGCCCAAGATCGTTCCGAGCAAGAGCGAATATTTCTCGCTCGAACGCCGCGCGGTGCCTTGCTATTACGCTTCCGGGCGGGATGCGGCGATCCGCCTGCAATGGAACGAGGCGCGCCTGCGGCGCGAGGAGTCGGCCGACAATTTCGGCTATCACTGGACGCCGGTGCCGGGCGGCGAGGGCGACGACCCCTTCGAGCGCGATCTCGGCGAGCATGATTTCTTCCGCATCGAAGGCCATCTCGGCATGAAGGTCGAGGATGCCGAGCCGGCCATCGAGCGGCTGATCCGCCAGCGCAACCTGCCGATTGCGGTGATCAGTGTCCAGCTCCATAACCGCCGCGAACTGGTTTTTCGCGGGCCGAAATTCAAGAAGAACAGCCTGCACAGCCTGCATTACCTGCTGCGTAAGGATATCGCCAGCCATTTGAACGACAGCTTCGAATTCAGCCATCGTCTGGTGGGCGACATCAAGTCAGCCGGCAATGCCATCCTGAAACCGGGGGGCAATGTGCTCAATGCCGACCGGGTGCGGCCGATGGAGGAGGCCAGGGCCACCCTGAGCAAGGCGAAAACCGACCTGTTCGGCGCCGATGAGCAGTCCGGCCTACTCGGGGCGCGCACCTACAAGGCGTTCACGCAGGTCACCGCCGACTGGAAGGCGCCGCTCAACGAGGCGGTGCTCAGTGCAACGCGCGCCAAGGCCGGTCTGGGAGACATTATCCGTAACGACACGATGTCGCCGGTCGACAGCATTTTTGGCTCGAAATCGCACCTCTGGGTCGACTGGCTGGGCGACATCCTGAAGAAGCGCGAAGACGACCAGAAGGACCGCCTGCTGTTCACCAACATGATCGCCGAGCATCCCGGCCTGAGCCACTTTGGCGGTGCCGCGCCGGGCGGCACCTTCGTGCTTTGCTATGACGACAGTGGCGCCGTGATCGGCGATCTGGCCTTGCCCTACTGGCTCGACGACAACGACGAAAGCGACCGCGAGGAACCCGAATTGCGCCTGCCCGACATTCGCGCCCGGCTGCCCGAAGGCTTGCTGCCGGTGAAGGTGATCAAGCCCTTCGAGCTGTCGCTCGATGAATTCAAGTTCAACAAGATCATTCCGGAAATTCAGCTGCAGGAAAATTACGGCAAGTTCTTCCGCGAATCGCTGGCCAGCCTCAGCGACATCCTGAAAGCGCCGGGAAGTGTTCGGGTGCCGGGCGGCCTGGTCGATACCGGTGACGCCTTCTTCAATGACCTGATGCGCGATATGGAAAACAAACGGCAACAGCTTGAAGATCTGCGCGGCCAGATGGACGCGGGGCGCGTGCCCGGAGAAATTCGCGGCAAGGTCCAGGAGCGCATTAACCAGCTGGAAGCCGAAGTCGCCAATGCCGTCGGTGCGGCCACACGCTATGCGGCGGTCGATGCACCGGCCTGGGTTCGGGCCGAGGCGGAAAAGAACGGCCTGGTTCGCGAGATTGCCAAGGGCGTGGAATCTGTCAAGAACGACGCGACCCGCGAGAAGATGAAGAACGAGGTGACCGTGGTGACCACGGAGGTTGCCAATACGGCGGAGTCCGGCGGGCGGGAACTGGTAAACAGGATAGGCGGCATGTTCTGATCGCTTGAGACAATCATGAGCGCGATCCATCGCATCCGTCGTCAACGCTGGCAGGTCAGGGCCGGCAGCGCGGCGGACGCCTTTGCGGTTCGCGCCCTGCTGCGTTGGGAGAACGAAGCCAGCCTGCTGCCGGCGATTGAGGCGGCCTTTGCCGCCTGCGATACCGGGCGCGATATTCGTCTGCCGCGTCTGGAGATCAAACTCGGCATTTCGTCGCTGGAAAATCTCGCCGATGAGCTTCCGGCGCGTCTGGCCGAGGCCGTCCGCCTGGCTCTGAGCGAGGCCCTGGCCGGCCAGCCCGGCGCGCCGACGCCGGCCAAGGCGCAGCCGACCCCGGCGTCGCGGCTGCACCATTACCTGCTCAGCGGCCAGCTCGAATGGTTCGATGCTGACCGTGAATCGGCCCTGCTGCGCGAACAACTGGCGGCGGAGGCGCGGCAATGGAGTAGCGCGCCGAGCGCGATCTGGCCGGCGCTGCGGGCCGATTTGCCGGCGGAGGGAGCGGCGCGCAGCGCGGCCTTCTTCCGCCTGCTGCAATTGCTCGATGACGACGGGCGGCGCGTCTGGTGGGATTTTGCGGTCCAGCAGGCAGCGCAGCTGGGCGACGAACTTTCGCCATTGATCCTGGCCTTGTGCCAGATGCATCTCGGGCGACCGGCCGATCCCGCCTTGCGCTTGCAGGCTTTGGCGATGGTGATGCTGCCTCCGGACGCCGGGTCGTTGCCGCAAGGTCGTGCCGAGTTGCAGGGGCTGGTCCAGGCGCTAGCCGGGCTACTCGGGCCACTATCCACGGTCGACCGGAAAAATTGGCAAAAAATTGAAGCTTGGGTCGGCGAGCAGGTTCCGGTAGCCGCTGATCAGCAGTCTGAAAAGCTGCCGAAAACCAATCGCGAAGAGCGAGCTACACTCGCTCCGGAGTCCGACGAGTCTTTTGAAAATTCGCCCGATTTTCCGGTCGACTGTCATGAAGCCCCTGGCCTGCCCTTGCGCTCGGCTGGGTTGGTGCTGCTCCACCCCTATCTGCCGCGCCTGTTCGCTGCGCTCGGCTGGGTGGCCGAGCGACATCCGGCCGGCGAGCCCTTTCCGTGGGCGAGCCTGCCACGGGCGGCGGCCTTGCTTAACTGGCTGGCGACAGGTCGCGAGGAGCCGCTCGAATTTGAACTGGGTACTGTCAAATTGCTGCTCGGCCTGCGTCCGGATGACGCCCTGCCGGTCGCCAAAGGTTTGCTTGGCGATGCCGAGCGGGAAGAGGGCGGGGCGCTGCTTGCCGCCGTCCTTGAACACTGGCCGGCGCTTGGCAAGACCAGCACCGATGGCCTGCGCCTGGCCTTTCTGCAGCGCGGCGGCCTGCTCTATCCGGCAGCCGACGGCTGGTTGCTGCGGCCGCAGACGGAAACCTACGACATTCTGCTCGACCGCCTGCCCTGGGGCATCTCGATTGCCCGATTGCCCTGGATGAACCGGAACCTGCACATCGAATGGACAAGAAGCTGAACGCCCTCGCCCGACATCTGGACGCCGAGCTGGACTGGCTGGCGGCCGTCCTGCAACGCCGGCTGAACAGCTATTTTGGCAATCCGCCGGCCAATCCGCCGCTCCCGGGCGAGATTAAGCCGCCGGCGCTCCCCGAAGGGGCATCGACTTTTTCCACCTTTGTCACCGCTCACAAGCTGAATGCGGCGCAGCGTCTGGTGCTGGCGCTCGCCCTCGCGCCGGTGCTTCGGCCGCAACTGCTCGACGCCTTGTGGGCGCGCAACGAGGCGACGCAGCGCGGTTTCAGCGAATTCGGCGGGGTGCACGGGGGCGGCCAGTTCGTGCCGACCGGCGAAACGGCCTGCTTCCTGCTGGCCGGCGATGAGCTTGCCGGTCGTCTGCAGGCGATTGCGCTGCTCGGTGGCGAGTCCTTTGCGGCGGGTGAAGTGCTGCAATCGCTGGTGCCACCGGAGGGAGACACACTGCTCGCTGCCGCGCTGCGGCCGGCTGCGCCCGTCCTCGCGCTTTTCGGTGCCGATGCCGGGGCCGAGGGGGCGGCCTTGCCCGTGCAACGCGTCAGCACCGGGCTGGGCTGGAAGGACCTGGTGCTGCCCCAGCCCATACTCGACCAACTGGAAGAAATTCGCGACTGGCTGACGCACTGCCATACACTGCTCCACACTTGGGGCATGCTCAGTCGTCTGCGCCCCGGCTACACCTGTTTGTTTTACGGCCCGCCGGGCACCGGCAAGACCTTGTCCGCTTGCCTGCTCGGCAAGCTGTGCCAGCGCGAAGTGCATCGCATCGATCTGTCGATGGTCGTGTCAAAGTACATCGGCGAAACCGAAAAAAATCTCGCCCGGGTGTTCGACATTGCCGAGCGGCGGGGCTGGATCCTGTTTTTCGACGAGGCCGACGCGCTGTTCGGTCAGCGCACCCGCGTCGATAGCGCCCACGACCGTTACGCCAATCAGGAAGTCAGCTACCTGTTGCAGCGCATCGAGGACTTCCCTGGAGTCGTCATCCTGTCGTCCAACCTGCGCGGCAATATCGATGACGCCTTCACCCGGCGCTTCCAGTCGGTGATCGCTTTTCCGATGCCGGCCGTCGAGGAGCGCTACCGACTATGGAGCGAGTCGCTGCCGGCCCTGCTCGAGCGCGACCGTGATCTCGACTTCGTCCGTCTGGCGGAAAAGCACGAGGTTTCCGGCGGCACCATCATCAATGTCATTCGCTACGCCGCGCTGCGATCGCTGGTCCGTGGCGACCGCCGGCTGGCCGCTGACGATATCGACGACGGCCTGCGCCGCGAACTGCTCAAGGAGGGCCGGGGCTTTTAGCCCGGACAGGAGATGCGCTACCCACCTGCCTACGCCGCCTTGACGATGGCCATGCCCGGTCCGGGCTGAGCCGAGCAGCATGGAAGCCGCCCCCCGCCTCGTCAATCGCCCGTCGCCACCGACGCCCGCTGCTGCAGTCAAGGTGGCCGAGCCGGTGGTGGTGCAGAGCGCGCCAATCCGCGTCCAGTGTCAGAGCCTGCGTGTCTCGGCGCCCGGAGATGCGGCCGAAGTCGAGGCGCGACATGTCGCGCGCCGCGTCGTCAGCATGCCGGCGACTGCGGCAGCGCGGCCGGCCAGCGTAGTCAGTCCGCCAACGCTGCATCGGGCCAATCCGGTGCGCGGACCGGCCGTCGCGCCGCTCACCCGGCCGCTGCAAACCGTGCCCACGCCGTCAGCCAGTGGCGGCGAACCGCTGCCCGAGGCGGTGCGCCAGGACATGGGATCACGCTTCGGTGCCGATTTCGGCGCCGTGCGTATCCATCGCGATGCCCGTGCCGCGCAGGCCAGCAGCGCCCTCAATGCGGCAGCCTTTACCGTCGGCAATCAGATTCATTTCGGTGCCGGCCAGTTCAATCCGGCCAGCAGCGAGGGCCGGGAGCTGATCGCCCACGAGCTGACACACACCATCCAGCAGGGCGCAGCAGCGCAAAGCCAAAGAGCGATCCAGCACAGCCCGACGCCGCAGGTTAGCGAACGCAGCGCCGCGGCCGTGCAGCGGCTCGGCCTCGGCGATGCGCTGAATTTCTTTGCCGAGCACGCCAATTTCATCCCCGGCTTCCGCATGTTCACGCTCGTTCTCGGTCGCAATCCGATCAACATGCAGGCCGTCGACCGCTCGCCGGGCAACCTGCTACGCGCCGTCGTCGAACTGATGCCGGGCGGCGCGCTGATCACCCGGGCGCTCGACGGCTACGGCATCATCGACTGCGTGGCCGGCTGGGTGCAGCAGCAGATGAACAGCCTCGGTCTGGTCGCCAGCAGTATCCGGCAGGCTGTCGACCGCTTCCTCGATTCGCTGAGCTGGACCGACATCTTCGATCTGGGGGGCGTCTGGCAACGCGCCAAGCGCATCGTCACCGAACCGATTGCGCGCATCACGAGCTTCGTCGGCAACCTCATCTCCGGCGTCCTGCAGTTCATCCGCGATGCCGTGCTGCGGCCGCTGGCCGGCTTGGCGCAAGGGACGCGCGGCTGGGATCTGCTGTGCGCCGTACTCGGCCGCAACCCGATCACCGGCGAGGCGGTGCCGCGCACGGCCGAAGCGCTGATCGGCGGCTTCATGCGCCTGATCGGTCAGGAAGAGGTCTGGCGCAATTTGCAGGAAAGTCGCGCCGTGCCGCGTGCCATGGCCTGGTTCCAGGGTGCTCTGGCCGGCTTGATGGGCTTCGTCACCGCCGTGCCCGGCCTGTTCGTGGACACCCTGCGCAGCCTCGGCATCAACGACCTGCTGACGCCGGTGCAGACCTTCAGCTGCATCGTCCGTGTCTTTGGCAACTTTGCCGGGCGCTTTGTCAGCTGGGCCGGGCAGCAGGTGATGAGCCTGCTCGAAATCATCTTCGATGTCGTCGCGCCGGCCGTCATGCCCTATATCCGCCGGGCAGTCGGGGCGTTCGGGACGATCATCGCCAACCCGATCGGCTTCGTGCGCAATCTGGTAAGGGCCGGCATCCAGGGTTTCCGCCAGTTCGCGGCCAATATCCTGACTCACCTGCGGGGGGCGCTGATCGGCTGGCTGACCGGTGCGATGGGTGCCGCCAATGTCTATATCCCGCAGGCTTTCACGCTGCGGGAAATCATCAAGTTCGTGCTCAGCGTACTCGGCCTGACCTGGCAGAACATCCGCGCCAAGCTGGTTCGCGTCGCCGGCGAGAACGTTGTCACCGCCATGGAGACCGGCTTCGATATCGTTGTCACGCTGGTTCGCGACGGCCCCGCTGCCGCCTGGGAGCGCATCCGCGAAACCGTCTCCAACCTGCGCGAAATGGTCATGGAGCAGATCATGGCCTTCGTCCGCAACAAGATCGTGATGGCCGCCGTGACCCGGCTGGTCAGCATGCTTAACCCGGCCGGCGCCTTCATTCAGGCGATCATTGCCATCTACAACACGGTGATGTTCTTCGTCGAACGCCTGCGCCAGATCGCCCAGGTCGCCGCTGCCTTCATCGATTCGATTGCCGCCATCGCCGGCGGCGCCATCGGGGCAGCGGCCAATCGCGTCGAGCAGACAATGGCCGGCCTGCTGACGCTGGTCATCAGCTTCCTCGCCCGGCTGGTCGGGCTGGGCAGGGTCAGCGATGCCATCACCAACATCATCAACCGCATCCGTGCGCCCATCGACCGGGCCCTGGATCGGATCGTGGCCTGGATCGTCAATCTCGGCCGGCGTTTCATGACCGCCGCCCGCAGCGCGGCCGGGAGCGTCGTCGACTGGTGGAGGCAGCGAAAGGCATTCCGCACGGCCGGCGGCGAAAGCCACGAGGTCTATTTCGTCGGCGACGAGCGCGATCCGCGCCCCATGGTTGCCAGCCGAGATCCGCAGCCGGTCGAAACCCGCCTTGATCGTTTCCTCGCTGCGGCCAACATCGCCAACGCCCCGGCCCGCAAACGCAATGCCATTCCGCTGATCGGCGCCACCCGCACGGCGTTGCGCGCCAATGCCGACGATCCGGCCGTCGTCAGCAATCTGCGCACCCTGTTCGGCATTTTCGACGATCCGGCCGCGCCACATGTCACCCGTCATCAGCTGCGTACCCGATCGCTGGGTGGCGACACCGTCGGCGTCGGCATGACCATCGACTGGCTGAACGATGCCTGGCGCCGCGCCCACCCGGGCAGCCCGCCGCGCTCGGGTGCGCAAAGTACCCTGATGAGCAAGCTCGAAACCGATCCCGGCGAAGGCAGCCCGAACAAGTTCATTCGCGGCCACCTGCTCAACGAGCACATCGGCGGCGTCGGTGATGCACCCAACCTGTTCCCGCTCACCGGCAATGCCAACAGTCGCCACCTGCACTCGACCGAAAGCCGGGTCAAACGCTGGGCGGATGTCCCGAGCAACTGGGTCTTCTACGAAGTGACGGTTGATTCGATCAGTTCCCGCCTCGATTCCGGCGATGTGACCGAAAATTACGTCAACGCCACCTTGAACTGCCGCGCGGTGCTCAAGGACGAGGATGGTACGGAAAAGGAGAGCTACCTGACCGCGATCACTTCAACCTATGGCAGCCGCAATGATGCACGGACATTTCGGGTGCCGGGTGCGAGCTGATGTATGCTCAACATTCCGTGTTTCGGTTTTGGGCGATTTTTCCGGTTGACCGCGGAAGGCTCGAGTTGACACGTCAGCCATGTCGATCGATGGTTCGAGTGTTGCCTAGTCGGACAATTGCTTGTGAATCGGGATTTGACCCTTAACTTTAGGCCGGCGAATACCGAAATTACTGTGATGATAGGGAGAAGGCGATGAAAAATTGGTCGTTGTGGGGAAGCTCAGACAAGTCCGTCGCTGCGGAAAGCCCGGTGTCCTCGGGTGACCCCGCGGGGGAGGTTGCGCTGCTGCGCCGGAACATCGAGGCCATCTCGAGAAGCAGTAGCAACCTTGGCAGTGAGGCGGCGGAAGTTCGCGGCATTCTGGACGATGCAGGGCTGGCGGCGCAGGCCCAGACCGCAACAATGCAAGCACTTGCTGGTGAGGTGCGCCGCATCAACGAGTCACAGCAGGCGATCGAGTCGGTCACGCGCGAGAGCCTCGACAGCGTCTCCACAGCACGCTCGGCCGTCGCGGCCGTCGGTGACGAATTTCCGAAAGTGAAGGAGACTCTGCACCGCGTCGGTGAGTTGGCGGACGATGTCACGCAGATCGCGCTGCAGACGCGGCTCCTCGCCTTCAACGCGGCGGTGGAGGCGAAGCACGCCGGTGAGGCCGGACTGGGATTTGGCGTAGTCGCCGACGCCGTGCGTGATCTGGCGACGCGTGTCGAGGCTTCGTCCAAGGAAATCAAACAGACGTTGCAGGCGCTCGATGCCCGTATCGCCGCGCTTGCCCTCGAGATCGAAATCCGCGGCGAGGACGAGCCCAAGAGCAACTTCCAGCAAGCGCTCGCTGACATCGAGACGGGCGTTGGTCACATCACAAGCGCGGCCCATGCCGCGGGTGAGATCGCACATGCCATGACTGCTACGGTGGCCGAGGTCGAACATGGTTCCCAACGCCTGACCAAGTCGATGGAATTGGCGAGCGATCGCAGCGAGACTTTCCTGCGGGTGGGCGAGGGCCTGATGGAACTCCTCGCCGGTTGCGGCGTCGAGACGGGCGATTCGCGCTATATCGCTGCTGCGCAGGAGGCGGCGAACCAGATTAGCGCCATCCTCGAACAGTCGTTGGAGGATGGCGCCATTTCCGAGGACGACCTGTTCGACGAGCGCTATCGGCCCATTGCCGGCAGCGACCCGCAGCAGTTCATGCTGAAGAATGTCGCGCTCGCCGAGCGCTGTTTTCCGGAGGTGCAGGAACGCATGCTCTCGGCGCTGGAGGGTGTGGTGTTCTGTGTCGCGGTGGACCGCAATGGCTACATCCCGATGCACAACCGGGCCTACAGCAAGCCGCAGGGCGGTGATCCCGTCTGGAACACCGCCAATTGCCGCAACCGTCGTATCTTCAAAGACCGGACCGGTATCGCAGCGGCGAAGAATACGAAACCCTTCCTGCTGCAGACCTATCGCCGCGATATGGGCGGCGGCCAGTTCGTGATACTGAAGGAAGTCAGCGCGCCGATCACGGCTTGGGGACGCCACTGGGGTGGCCTGCGCCTCGCCTACCGATTCTAGCGACCATGGCGCGGCATGCCGCGTCACGCCGATCAGGTTTGCATGAGCCTGACTGCGCTGGTCGGATCCGAGAATGCATTTCGTCCTCGGCATGCCGACCAGGTGCCTTTTCCTGTCCGCGCTGCACGGACAGGGATGGTTAGCTCAACCGACGGGCTTCGCGGCCCCATCCGCTCCGCTACGTTCATCCAATACAAGGATCTTGTCGACGCGGTTCTTGTCCATGTCCACGACCTCGAAGCGTAGCCCGCCAGCTTCAAAGTGGTCCGAAACGTTGGGAATGCGTCCCAGAAACATCATCACAAAACCACCCATGGTTTGAAAATTGCCCAGCTCCTCTTCGGGTAGCTCGTTCAGCGCGAAAGTGTTCTTGAACTTGTACACTGGAAGCGCGCCATCAACCAGCCAGCTCCCGTCCTCGCGGCGCACCATCGCTGAGTCCTCCGCCGACTCGTACGATGGAATATCGCCGACAATGGCTTCCAGTACATCATTGAGCGTGACGAGACCCTGTATCTTGCCGTATTCGTCCACCACCAGCGCCAGATGATTCCGGGCGCTCTTGAAGGTCTCCAGCAGTTCCATCGTACTGATGCTTTCGGGCACGAAAAGCGGGTGCCGCAGCACGGAAAAAAAATCGAGTGACTCACCAGCCAAGCTCCGTCCCAGAAGATCCTTTGTCGCCAGAATACCCAGAACGTTTTCCAGTCCGCCCTTGCACACTGGCAAGCGCGCGTGTTTGTTCGAAGTCAGCTTGAGGCGGTTCTTCTCGAATTCATCCTCAACATCGAGAAAGGCGAGGTCGTCACGACGTGTCATGATCGATTCCAGGCGCTGCTGGTCGAGTCGCAGGATGTTGGCAACCAACGCCTGCTCGGTCTTCTCGAATACGCCAGCTTCGGCACCGTGCTCCATCAACACATTGATTTCCTCCTCGGTCACTGGTTGCTCCTTTGCCGAGCCGACGCCAAGCAATTTGAGTGACCTCTCCGAGGACCAGTTTATGAAGTAAACCAGAGGCCTCATCATGGATGACAGCAGGTGCAGCGGGCGAGCGACAAGAGTGGCAACTCGTTCGGGATCGCGCAGTGCCAGCTGCTTGGGCACCAGTTCGCCGATGATGAGCGACAGGTAGGTGATGACGATGACCACGGTTGTCAGCGCGATGGCGTCGGCGAATGGCTCCACGGGGGAAAACTGGCCCAGGTAGGCGGCGAACTTGCCGGCAAAGGCCGTTTCGCCATAAGCGCCACTGAGGATACCGATGAGCGTGATGCCGACTTGGATCGTCGACAGAAAATAGCCCGGGTCTCGCGACAGGCTTAGCGCGATTGTGGCGCCGCCTTTGCCTTCATCACTCCACTGCTGAAGGCGTGACTTCCGAGACGAAACCAGCGCCATTTCTGACAGCGAGAAGATGCCGTTCAGCAGCACAAGGAAAAGAATTATCAGAATGTCCATCGGATCACCATCGTCTCGCTACCGGTTTTTCACAGTCTTCACTTTTTCAGCCATCGCGTGACTCCCGAGCGGTCGGCTGTCATTCTGTCGCCAACCCAAATCATGCCGATCCGCGCGCCTCGGGCCAAGTCTGCGAGGTTGACAAGCATTGATGACCATAGAAGACAGCCCACGTTTTGTCATCATGCGGGGGTGGGTCCTGTGTTCTCCAGTTGGATCATACAGAAAGCCCCCTTTTTTTGCTGGCAGTCCTTGTCAGCAACAATCGCGCCTTGGATTCTCCGGGCTGAATCTGCGAACAACCACGAATTCGCCAGTCGTCATTGACCAACCCGAGGCTCCCCATTCGCTGGACAAAGAGAACGGCGGTGCTTATGCTGAAATCGCGACGATCGGTTGCGGTGGACCCTTGTCGGCGAGCGGAGGTTTGGTCATCGTGCGGTTTCGGGCGGTTGCATTGCAATATGTCTTACCCCGATGCGCAGCTGCGTGCGTGGCCTTGGGAGGAGTGACATGAAAGCACAAGACGAGAAGCAGGAACTGGAGTATCGGGATCTGCTTAGTGCATTGGAGGGGCTGGGGTTTTTCCCCGAGCGTGGCAAGTTGCCGGAAGAAGTCAAGGCGGATGCGACGGGCCGTTCGCAGGAAGAGATCACGCAAGCAGTCAACAGGTTGCGGGCCACCTATGGTTGGGAGGAGCACGGACGGATTACACGGAACACCCTGCGAGCGGTCCGCATCGAGGTGGCGAACTTGCAACGCCAGCTTGCGGCGCAGGAATGCTACCAAGGCGAGCCACACGGGCGATTCGACGATGCTACGAGGGAGGCTCTGCAACTGTTTCAGGGAGAGCCCTCCCATAAGCCCCTGGCGAGTACCGGCGTATTGGATTCAGCGACCCGGGAAGTACTGGCCGACTTGCCTCCGTACACTTTCGACGAAGTCCTCTGCAAAGAGCTCGACGATATAAATGAGGGCCGGGAAAAGGCCGGACAGTGTCCGGAGACAGAGGCTGCCGGATGCGATAACGCCGTAGTCCGAGCCCATCAGGCCAGGCTCCTGGGACTGGCCTTCTCCGGTGGGGGTATCCGCAGCGCCACATTCAACTTGGGCGTAGTGCAGGCGCTTGCCCGACTCGGTTTGCTTCGCCGCGTCGATTACCTGTCCACCGTGTCAGGTGGTGGATACATTGGCGGCTGGCTTCATGCCTGGGTCAGTCGCGAGAAGAGAGGCATTCTCGATGTCGAGCAGCAGCTTGCCGTGGAAGCCGGTGCTGCCGTGCGCGAGCCACGGCAGGTGTCCTGGCTGCGCCAGTTCAGCAATTACCTCACCCCCCGCATCGGCCTCCTGAGCGCCGACACCATGGCCGGAGTGGCAACCTGGCTGCGCAACGTGTTCCTCAATCAGGTCATCCTGGGCGGGCTGGGCCTGCTGTTGCTCTGCCTGCCCTGGGTCCTGCTGGCGCTGCCACACATTCTGATGCCGATTCTCGGGGGGCAGCAGGAGAAGGTGGCCATGATCGTCAGTGCCGGCGGCACCCTGCTGTTGCTGAGGGCAATACGCAAGGTGGGGCTCGAAATCGCAGTCATCGAGCGCGAGGCGTCGCTAGGGAAGGCGGCTACCGGAGCGAGTGAGGGCGGATCTCGTCCAGGCGGCGCAATCGTTGTGATCAGGAGCGCAGCCATGGGCGCGTTGGTGCTTGGAGTGGGTGCCCAGTTGGCGCTGCCGCAGTTTCCCTGGGGGGCTGGAGCAGACGTGGAGGCGGGACGCCTGTTGCTGATGGTGCTGGGTCCCGGTGCGGTCCTGCTGTTGCTCTTGCTGTTCGCCACCGCCGCGATCGGTCTGGCCGGACGGAAGCTGCGGGAGGCCTCCCGGGAATGGGCGAGCCGCGTTGGCGGCATTCTTCTCTCGCTGGCAATAGGCTGGCTGGCCCTGGCCGGCGTGGCGCTGCTTGGGAGTTACGGCGTGTCCTACGCCGGCGCCTGGATCACCGCCATGGGCGGGGTGGCCTGGCTGGCGACAACGGTTGCCGGCGTGCTGCTGGGCCAAAGCCCGGCCACCGGCAATGGCAAAGGTGGCTGGAGGAACGTAGTTACCGTCGTCGCGCCGTGGGTATTCGTGGCAGGCTTGTTCGTGCTGCTCTCCGTGGCCCTGCATACGGCCATCGTCACGCTGGGCGGAGAGGCCGGGAGCGCAGTATGCAAGCCCGTCCCGGATTCGTCCATCGCCAGTCTGCGCTCCGCCTACCGACTCAGCGTCGACATGAAGGAAGGCAGCGCCACCGGCGAGATCTTGCGAGTCGAGTCCGATCCGGGATGCAGCCTGGCAGCCTTCGCGAAAGCGTCGGAGAGTGCGCTCAGCAGTTCATGGGGCCGATTTTTCTTGCTCATCGTGGCTATCTGCCTGCTGGTCTTCCTGCTAAACAGGCGGGTGGACATCAACGTATTCGCCTTTCACATGTTCTATCGCAACCGTCTGGAGCGTTGCTACCTGGGAGCCAGCAACCCGCGGCGGCAGGCCAACCCCTTCACCAACCTGGATCCAGGGGATTCGCCCGAACTTGTCGATCTCAAGCAGGGCGACAGCGTGCAGCGTCCCTATCCGCTGATCAACACAGCGCTGAACATTACGCGTTGCAGGAACCTGGCCTGGCAGGAGCGCAAGGCCGCTTCCTTCGTGTTCACGCCGGCGTTCTGCGGCTATCAGCTTCCAGGCGCCGGCGATGCCGATATAGCGGCTTTCCAGAAGACGGAGCAGTACCTATCCTGGCCAGTCAAGGGGGCAATGGCGGGCGCGAGGCTCGGCTGGCTTGCCTTGGGCACGCCTGTCACCATCTCGGGCGCCGCCGCCAGCCCAAATGCCGGCTATCACACCAACCCCGCCACCGCCTTGCTGATGACGGTTTTCAACGTGCGCCTGGGCTGGTGGATGCAAAACACGCGTGAGCTCGAGCAGTGGACCGCGCCAGGACCAAAGCATTGCATCCCGAGCCTGCTGGCGGAGCTGATGGCCTCAACCACCGATGCCAGTCCATTCGTTTACCTGAGCGACGGCGGACATTTCGAGAACCTGGGCATCTACGAGCTCGTGCGCCGCCGCTGCCGCTACATCATCGCCTGCGACGCGGGCTGTGACGGCGGCTACAGCTTCGAGGATCTGGGCAACGCGATCCGCAAATGCCAGATCGACCTCGGCATCGAGATCGCGATCGATCCCCGTGCCATCGCTCCCGATCCGGAAACTGGCCACAGTCGTTTCCACTGCGCCGTGGGGACCATCCACTATGAGCGCCACGACCCCGTGGCCACCTCTGGCTACCTTCTCTACATCAAGGCCTCGACGACTGGCGACGAGCCCACCGACGTCAGGCAGTACAAAGCCCAGAACCACGAATTTCCCCACGAAAGTACCGGTGACCAGTGGTACAGCGAATCGCAGTTCGAGAGCTACCGCAAACTGGGAGAACACATAGCCATGCAGGTATTGGAACAGGCCCGGGAAGAGGCCACCGAGGCCACTCGCCACACCAACCGGCAGGGCAAGGCGGACCGGGATCTGCCCTGCGATCATGAACTCCTCTTCCACACCCTGTCCGAGCAGTGGTTCCCGCCCAGCGGCGCCGGGCAAGCGGCGTTCTCCAAGCATGGTGCGGAGCTGGAAAAGATCTACGACCGCATGCGCCTGGATGCCAACCTGCGCTTCCTGGACAGCCAGATCTATCCCGAATGGGTCAAGTTGTCCAACCGTGTGGAGCAAAACAGCGGGAAGGAGAGACACGGGCGTGTCACGATGCTCCCACCCTCCGAGAGCGAAATGCGGGCGGGCTTCTACCTGTGCAACACGCTGATACAACTCATGGAGAACGTCTACGTCGATTTGCGGCTCGACGAGGAGCACGGCCATCCCGATAATCGCGGCTGGATGAATCTCTTCCGCCACTGGTCATGGGCCGGCATGTTCCGGGTCACCTGGGCTATCTGTGTGGCCGCCTATGGCGCCCGCTTCCAGCAGTTCTGCCGCCGTCACCTGGGCCTCGGCAGCGGCGAGCTGATCCTGACCGACCCGGTCGAGGTGGGGGCTGCCGGATGGGGAGAGCAGATCAATTTTCTCGAACTGGAACATGTGTGCAGGATTATCGTCGGCCACTATGCCGCTCAGGGAGCCGGGGGCGGCGCAAGCGCAGCGGCCCCCGTCGAGTGCCCGGAAGAAACCGACAAGGCGCGACTCCTCGCCGGTGCGAATGCCTGGATTGCCAACCCGGGTAGTGCCAGACTCATGCTGCAAGTGCTGGAGATCCGTGTGAGCGATCCCTTCGGCAAGGAGAAGGATTTCGTGTTCCCGGTGGGTTTCGCGTTGCTGACAAGACCGGTGGCCGGAAAGCCGTGGGGGTTGGTCTACTACCGCATCCAGGATCACCTGCGCCGCATGGGGTTGGGACGGAAAGGAATGCGCAAGCTGCAGGAGCACTACCGGGACGAGGGCATATTGGTTGACATGCCGCCCACTCTTGACGGGATCATCGCCGAAGCGGACCCGGCACTCCTGCAGAGCCTGTGGCATCTGGTGCTCTCCAACTCGCCGCAGAGGGAAATACAGAGGCTCTGACGGCTGGCTCGTGGGCCCCTGCAGGCGTTCTCATCAGCATCAAGCACCGCGGGCTGAAGATGCGCAGAGACCAAGTATTGGCCAAACGCTGGCAATCAGTCAGAATGACGGCATGCCCGCTCAGCCTCGCTGCTCATGGACAGTCTGATCAAGGGCGGCGCCACGCTGGAACGTTTCTGCCGGGCTGGTACATGCGAAAAGACAGACCATTTGGCGCCTTCCTCATTCTCCCAAGTGTGGCGCCGATCAGTGAATCGCGCTGTCAAGGCGCTCTGGGAGCAATCATCAGTCACGCACCCTCCGGGTGGTCGCCCGGTTCTCGTTAGGAATTTCGCATGCGCCGCCTGGCCATCTCAATTGTCGTCGTTGCACTGCTTGGTATTGGGCTCTACTGGTTCAGCCGTCCCAAACCCCTTCCGGTGACCCTGACGGAAGTCGCCGAAGGGAAGGTCGAAGCGACGCTGGCCAATACCCGTGCCGGTGCCGTCGAAGCCTGCCAGCGCACCAAACTGTCGACCATCATCGGCGGACGCATCGAGTATCTCGGCGTCAAGGAGGGCGACCGGGTCAAGAAGGGACAGTTGCTGCTCAAGCTGTGGAACGACGACCAGCAGGCTCAGGCTGCGCTGTCGCAGAGCCAGATCGTGCTTGCTGACAGGCGCAGCGAGGAAGTCTGCATTGCTGCGGTCAACGCCGAAAAGGAGGCAAAAAGGCAGAGTGAACTGCGCGATAAGGGTTTCGTCTCGACCAGCAGGGAAGAGGCGGCGCGCACCGAGGCCGAGGTCAAGCGCGCCGGCTGCAATACCGCCAAGGCGGATGTCGCACAGGCCGAGGCCAGGCTGAAAGCCACGCGTGTCGAGCAAGGCCGGGTTGCGCTCTATGCGCCGTTCGACGGCACGGTCGCCAAGATCGTCGGCGAGTTGGGCGAATACTCGACGCCGTCGCCGCCCGGCGTGCCGACACCGCCGGCGATCGACCTGATCGACGACTCCTGTCTCTACGTCAAGGCGCCGATGGACGAGGTCGATGCGCCGAAGATCAAGGCTGGTCAGGCGGTGCGCGTAACGCTCGACGCGCTGCCGGGCAGGCACCTGCCGGGCAAGGTGCGGCGCGTCGCGCCCTATGTGTCGGCAGTCGAGAAGCAAGCACGCACTGTCGATATCGAGGTCGACTTCGAGCAGCCGGAAGCCACCGGCAAGCTGCTGGTCGGCTACAGTGCTGATGTCGAGATCATTCTCGACGGCCGCGACAAGGTCTTGCGCATTCCGACTGCAGCCATTCAGGAAGGCGGCAGGGTGCTGTTGTTCAATGCCGACAGCGGCAAGCTCGAGGAGCGCAAGGTCAAGGCCGGCCTCGCCAACTGGGAATACACCGAAATCGTGGATGGGCTGGCCGCCGGCGACCGTATCGTCACGTCGCTTGAAAAGGAAGGCGTCAAGGCCGGCGCCACGGTAACGCCCGACGAAAAAGCCAGGGCCAGATAGGCGCATGGCGCTGATCGAACTCAAGGGCATCGAGCGCGTCTTCCAGCTCGGCGATGCAGCGGTCCACGCGCTGGCGGGGCTGGACTTGCGCATCGACAATGGCGAATACGTCGCGGTGATGGGGCCGTCCGGCTCCGGCAAATCGACGCTGCTCAACCTGCTCGGCCTTCTCGACCGCCCCAATGCCGGCGCCTATCTGCTCGAAGGGCGCGACGTAACGACGCTGTCGCCCGACGAACAGGCGCGGGTGCGCAGCGAACGCATCGGCTTCGTCTTTCAGAGCTTTCATCTGGTGCCGCGCCTGACTGCCGCCGAAAACATTGCCCTGCCGATGATGCTGGCCGGCATCCCGGCCCGCGAGCGCAACGCCCGTGTCGCCAAGGCGCTGGCCGGCTTCGGCCTGGAGAATCGCGCCGACCACCGGCCCGACCAGCTCTCCGGCGGTCAGCGTCAGCGCGTCGCCATCGCCCGCGCGACGATCATGCAGCCGGCCCTGATCCTCGCCGACGAGCCGACCGGCAACCTCGACCGCCACACGGGCGAAGAGGTCGTCAGCTTGCTCGAAGCGCTGAATGCCAGCGGCGTCACGCTGATCGTCGTCACCCATGACCAGGCGATGGGCGCCCGCGCGCGCCGCCAGATCGTCATGGAAGACGGCCGCATCGAGCACGACGGCAGCCATGCGCCTGGCTGACACGTTGCGCTTTGCCCGCGATGGGGCGACCGGCTACCCGCTGCGCACCGCGCTGTCGGTGCTCGCCATGTCGATCGGCGTGGCCGCCGTCGTCATCCTGACGGCGCTCGGCGACGGCGCCCGGCGCTATGTCGTCGGCCAGTTTTCATCGATCGGCACCAACCTCGTCATCGTCCTGCCTGGCCGCTCGGGTACCGGCGGGTTCAATCCGGCCAACGCGATCACGACGACGCCGCGCGACCTGACCATCGACGACGCCGCCGCGCTGCTCCGCGCTACCGGGGTCCGGCGGGTCGCGCCGCTTGCCGTCGGAACTTCCGAGATCAGCTTCGGAGGGCGGCTGCGCGAAATCATGGTCGCCGGTTCGGTCAGCGATTTCCTGCCCATCCGCAATTTCGAACTTGCCCAGGGCAGCGGACTGCCCGACGACGACTGGGGACGGGGCGCGCCGGTCGCCGTCATCGGCGCGACGGTCCGCGATGAACTGTTCGGTGCCGAACCGGCGGTCGGCAAGCTGATCCGTGTCGGCGATCGCCGGCTGCGGGTGGTCGGCGTGCTCAAGTCGGTTGGTCAGGGCCTGGGCATGAACACCGACGAACTGGTCATCATCCCGGTGGCGCTGGCGCAGGCGATGTTCAACTCCAACACGCTGTTCCGCATCCTGATCGAGGCCAAGAGCCGCGAGGCGATTCCCGAGGTCAAGGAACGCGCGCTCGAGATTCTCAGGCAGCGTCATCGCGGCGAGGAGGACGTCACGGTCATCACCCAGGATGCCATCCTGGCGACGTTCGACAAGCTGCTCGGCACGCTGACCCTCGGCGTCGCCGGCATCGCCGCGATCAGCCTGGCGGTGGCCGGCATCCTGGTGATGAACGTCATGCTTGTCGCGGTCACCCAGCGCACCGGCGAAATCGGCCTGCTCAAGGCGCTTGGCGCGCCGGCCCGCACGATCCGGCTGGCCTTCCTGACCGAAGCGGCGATGCTGTCGACTGTCGGTGCGCTGGTCGGCTATCTGCTCGGCGAGTCCGGGGCATTCGCCCTGCGCCAGTTCTTCCCGGTCTTTCCCGCCTATCCGCCCGACTGGGCGGTCATCGCCGGCCTCGGAACGGCGCTCGGCACGGGACTGCTGTTCGGCGTCATGCCCGCCCGCCGGGCTGCCCGGCTCGACCCGGTGCAGGCCCTGATGAAGCATTGAGATGCTGTTCGCCGACGCCCTCCAGCTCGCCCTGCGCGCCGTCACCGCCCAGCGGCTGCGCAGCTTCCTGACTCTGCTCGGGATAGCCGTCGGCATCGCGGCGGTGATCCTGCTGACCTCGATCGGTGAAGGCATCCACCGCTTCGTCCTCGGCGAGTTTACGCAGTTCGGGACCAATGTCATTGGCGTTCATCCTGGCAAGACCAAGACTGGAGGCCATCCGCCGTCCGGCCTGCCGTCCAGCGCCAGGCCCCTGTCGCTGGACGATGCCCGGTCACTCGAACGTCTCGCGCATGTCATCGCCGTGACCCCGATCGTGCGCGGCAATGCCGAGGTCGAAGGCAACGGGCGCACGCGCCGGACGCTGGTTTCCGGCGTCAATGCCAACCTGCCGCAGGTGTTCCGGTCGACCGTGCAGAGCGGGCAATTTCTGCCGGCCGACGACGAAAGCAGCGCCCGCGCATTTGTCGTTCTCGGGTCGAAGCTCAGGAATGAACTGTTCGGCAGCGAGAATCCGCTCGGCCAGCGCCTGCGCATCGGCGGTCTGCACTTCCGGGTGATCGGCGTCATGGCACCGAAAGGACAGTTTCTCGGCATCGACCTCGATGACACCGCCTTCGTTCCGGCGGCCCGAGCGCAGGAACTGTTTAACCGCGAGGGCGTGGACGAGATCAACATCGCCGCCGAGGAGGGCGTGCCGTCGGCAATCGTCGGCAGCGCCATCAAGGAGCGCATGCTCGCGCGGCATGGCCGCGAGGACTTCACCATCATTACCCAGGAAGAGATGCTTAAGACGCTGTCGAACATCCTCAACGTCCTGACCATGGCGGTCGGTGCGCTCGGCGGCATCTCGCTGCTGGTCGGCGGGGTCGGCATCGTCACCATCATGACCATCGCCGTCGCCGAGCGGACCGGCGAAATCGGCCTGCTGGTCGCCCTCGGCGCGCCCCGGCGCACGATCCTGCTGCTCTTCCTCGGCGAGGCGGTCGCGCTCTCGGCATTTGGCGGATTTCTTGGCCTGCTGCTCGGATTCGGGCTGGCGCAGGCGATTCATTTCGCCCTGCCTGCGCTGCCGGTGCACACCCCGTTCAGCTTCGTGCTGCTGGCCGAGGGGGTCGCCATCGCCATCGGCCTGGTTGCCGGCGTACTGCCGGCCCGGCGTGCCGCCCGTCTTGATCCCGTCGAGGCGCTGCGCACCGAATGACATGATAAAGTTGCCTATCCCAGCCAACGCATCAGCACAGGAGCACAGCATGACTCATTACGTCGATCAACTGCACCCCGGCATGTCGGCCAGCGTCGCCAAGACCGTCACCGAAGCCGACATCATCATGTTTTCCGGGATCTCGATGGACACCAATCCGGCCCATCTGGACGAGGAGTATTCCAAGAACACCGGGTTCGGAGGGCGCATCGCTCATGGCATGTTGTCAGCGGCCTTCATCTCGGCGGTGCTTGCCAATCATCTGCCTGGTCCGGGCAGCATCTACCTGTCGCAGACGTTAAAGTTCAAGGGGCCGGTCCGCCCGGGTGATACCGTCAAGGCCACCGTCACCATCAAGGAAATCAACGTAGCCAAGAATCGCGTCACGCTCGACACCATTTGCCAAGTGGCTGGCAAGGTCGTCATCGAAGGCGAAGCCGTGGTCATGCCGCCGGTGCGCGGGCGGGTGGTTACCGGCTCGGCCTGAGCCGGCGCTCTTTCAGAATGCCTCGTCGGCGCGCAGGAAGCGCCACTGCCCCAACGCCAGGTCACCGAGCTTGACCTTGCCGATGCGCACCCGCTTGAGGCCGGTCACGCGTAGTCCGACCAGTTCGCACATGCGGCGAATCTGGCGCTTCTTGCCTTCGCGCAGGATGAAGTGCAGCTGATCCGCGTTGATCTGCTTGACGCGCGCCGGCTTCAGCGGCTTGTCGTCGAGTTCGAGGCCATGGTTGAGCAGCCCGAGGCCATCCTTGACCAGCTCGCCGCTGACCCGCACCAGGTATTCCTTTTCGGCATCGCTGTCCTCGCCGATCAGCTTCTTCGCGATGCGGCCGTCCTGCGTCAGCACCAGCAGGCCGGTCGAATCGACGTCGAGGCGTCCGGCCGGCGCCAGTCCGCGCAGCATCCACGGCCTGAACTCCGGGTCACCCGACTGCCTGACCTGCGTTTCCGCAGAAATCAGGGTCACCGCCGGTGTCGAACCCGGCTCGGGCTGGCCGGACACATAGCCGATCGGCTTGTTGAGCAGGATCGTCACCTGCTTCGCCTGATCCTGCTTCGCTTCCTTCGAAATCGAAATCTCGGCATCGGGGTCGATGCGCGATCCCAGTTCGGAAATGCGTTCGCCGTCGACGAAAACCCAGCCGCGTTCGATCCACAGGTCCGCCTCACGGCGCGAACACATTCCGCGCGCCGACATCACCTTGGACAGGCGGACACCTGCCGGCGCAGCGCCGGGTTCGCGCGGTGGCGTCGGCACGCGAGGCGCGCCTGTTGCCTGCCCAGGCGATTTCCTTTCGGGCGCGGTCGCCCCTTTCTTGAACGGCTTTTTCGCTGCCGCCCGTTTCGGCACCGCAGACCTTATCGGACTCAACGTGCCCGTCGGACGCGTGCGCGCCTCGGTGACCGGTAGCGGTTCAGGCTGTGCCGGGACCTCGGCGGTAGCCGCGAGCTTGCCCGTTTCTTCCCGGCGGATGGGGGCGGGCCGCTCGACAGAAGGGGGAGCTGGCGCCGCCTCCGGCTGACGCCACTTGGCCCATGGGTCGTCGCCAACCGCCTGGCTCGGCGGCCGTTTCGATCGTCGTTCGAAGCCGGAGTCACTCATTCGATGGCGAGCAGCTCGACTTCGAAGACCAGCGTCGCGTTCGGCGGAATCACGCCACCGGCGCCGCGCGCGCCGTAGCCGAGTTGCGGCGGGATGGTCAGCTTGCGCGTACCGCCGATCATCATTCCCTGAACGCCTTCGTCCCAGCCGGCAATGACGTGCCGCTGGCCGAGCGGAAACGAGAAAGGATCGTTACGGTCCTTGCTCGAATCGAACTTGCTGCCGTTGGTCAGCCAGCCGGTGTAATGGACGACGACATGGTCGCCAGCGCGCGCTTCAGCGCCTTCGCCGACGATGGTTTCTTCGTAGATGAGACCCGAGAGAGTGGTGATTTCAGCCATGAATTGCTCCGGACTTGGCGAGTCGCGACGACTCGCGAATCTCCCCCGCTCGCCGGGAGAGGCGCCGGGGGAGAGGGGGTTTGAAAGGGCAAAAGTCTACCACAAGGCGCGACTTGGCTTTGACCTGTGGGCGATTTTCCGTATAATGTGCGGTTCTTTGTAGCACCCTTTGGTTCATTTTCGGAGTCCAACCATGTATGCGGTCATAAAAACCGGCGGCAAGCAGTATCGCGTTTGCGCCGGCCAAAAACTCAAAGTAGAACAGATACCGGCAGAAGTTGGCGCAGAAATCACCCTCGATCAGGTCCTCATGGTAGGCGAAGGCGAGTCGGTGAAGGTCGGCGCCCC
>Ga0268298_10000605_pt1 | contig 45563 bp, 40 predicted proteins | sample WWTPWeurt_MetaG_FD_194462 | JGI IMG/M metagenome (GOLD analysis project Ga0268298, IMG submission 194462) | Activated sludge microbial communities from WWTP in Nijmegen, Gelderland, Netherland - WWTP Weurt | ecosystem: Engineered > WWTP > Aerobic digester > Activated sludge | place...
CAAAATAATATCGGTACCAAAATACTCAATAACAAAATCAAGTTACCTAATGAAAAACCAAATAAACTTTCATCATTATCCACAGTAGAAAAAGATCATCAAAATATTGAGTTTAATTCACAAGTTGCATCCACAATAGACACTACCGAAAACTTCATTTCTAAAGATGTTGTCGTCAACGATTCGGAAATCAAAAATAATGAAACTGATAATTTCAATGACAATGTTTTAGAGACCAGAAATGCCCCAGTTGAGAGCAATATAAACAAAGACTTGGCATTGGAAGGCGATCAAGCCCAGTCACTGGGTAAGACAATTAGAAAGGGAATCTTTAATATGCTATCCAAAAAGACAAGTGAATGGACGGACAATACACTCACAATTAAAGAATCAGAATCTCAACATAAAACAACTATTGCAGTAGATTTTAAAAGCGAAGCTTTTGAAATGTCAAAGTCATTGTCTTTTACTACTAAATAATTTATTTAAAATTTTAATCATAAATCTGAAAATATGAAAACTGTTTTTTTATCTCTATTGCTCGGTATCCAAATGATGCTCAATGCTCAAGTAACTCCACCTCCTGCTCCTCCTTCTCCACCAACACCGCCGGAACCACCTTCAATGGAAAAAAAAGAAAATGGTGACACCGTCAAAATAAAACTTGGTGACCGGGATATTTTTATTATTGAACGCAAAAGTGAAGATAAGAAGTCAAAAAAGGAGAATGATGATGATGATGATGATGATGATGATGACAAAAGCATAGATCGCAAACATTCAAATAAAGAAAATATCAATCCCGAAAAAAAACATAAGAAATCAAAGGGCGCTGATGTTGATTTTCTTGATATTGACTTAGGATTAAATCTACTACAAAGTAATAAGGTCAATAACGAAGTTTTGGTCAATGATCTTGAAAATAAACCATTTAGTTCCTGGTCCTGGACTCTCAACTTTCTACCTACTAAGATATATTTAGGGAGTAAAAATGTACAGCTCATGACATCTTTAGGTTGGAGAATTGGAGAATTAACTTTTAAAGAAAAACTGAGTTTTGAACCAAATCAAACCTTGGTATATACAAAGGATGATAAAGTTAAAGTATCCAGTATGGATTTCCAACATTTACAAATACCTCTTATGTTATACTTCCAAAGCAACAAAATTAAAGGCCTGGGAAGAATTGGAATGGGTGTAGGGGGCTATGCTGGAGTGTTGGTGCATCAGGAATCAGAAGTGAGAAGGGAGGATGTCAGGAGAAAAATCGAAACCGAAGAAGACTTTGGTTTTAACACATATCGCTATGGTCTTAGCAGTAGAATTGATATAGGCGCTTTAAAGTTCTATGCCAACTATGATCTTAGTCCTACCTGGGAAAAAAATGACTTTCGGACTTTGGAGTGCGGAATCTGGTTAGATTTCTAATTCTCTTATAAAATTTAAGGTATCGTTTTACTTTCTTCTAAATGTGGTAAGCCTGCAATGATGATTGCGGGCTTTTTTTATTTTAAGATAGAATGTCATTAACTGCTTTATTTTTACTCCACAAATTAACCCGTGAAAATCAATAAATCGCTCTTACATGAAAAGGCCTTACAATTAGGTTTTGACCAAATAGGTATTGTTAAGGCGCAAAAATTAGACAAGGAATCAAAACAACTTGAAGAGTGGTTGAATAAAAATTATCATGGTGAAATGCATTACATGGAGCGTTATTTTGACTTACGCACCGACCCAACATTGCTTTTACCAGGGTGCAAATCTGTCATTGTGTTGAGCATGAATTATGATCAACCCACACAAGAATCTAAACCAAATAAACCAAAAATATCAAAATATGCTTTCGGGAAGGATTACCATAAGGTCATTAAAAAACAATGCAAAAAATTGATTGCATACCTGAAGGTTTTATATGGAGATATTCAAATCCGGGCATTTGTTGATTCGGGTCCAATAATGGAAAGAATTTGGGCAGAAAAAGCTGGAATTGGTTGGAATGGCAAAAACACACTTAACATAAATCCAAAAAAGGGTTCTTATTATTTTCTAAGCTGCATTCTTACGGATTTGGAGTTTGAATATTCCCAGTCCATAAGGGATCATTGTGGAACTTGTAAAAGATGTATCGATGCTTGTCCAACCGGTGCAATTCATCAGGATGGTTATCTGTTGGATGCCTCAAAATGCATTTCCTACCTTACTATTGAGTTAAGAAATGCCATTCCGGAAGAATTCAGACCCAAAATGGAAAACTGGATTTTCGGATGTGATATTTGTCAGGAAGTGTGCCCGTGGAACCGCTTTTCTGTCCCCTCAAAGGTTGAAGATTTCAAACCAAATCAAGATTTATTGGACCTGACTTTATCAGAATGGTTAGAAATTTCAGATGAAACCTGGAATAAATTATCATTCGAATCACCCATTAAAAGAGCAGGAAAGGGAAATTTTCAAAGAAATATCCGCTTTATTTCCTGAAAGTATACAATCCATTATCATTTTGTTTTGTTGTCTAAATGTGTGATTTAACATCAGAATCCTTACTTTTACGCCATTATTCAAAATAGCCATATATGAAGCTGAATCTTAAAATTTGGAGACAAAAGTCACCTGCCCAGAAAGGTGGTTTTGAAAAATATTCCGTAGAGGCCAATGAACATATGTCATTTCTTGAAATGCTGGATGTGCTGAACCAGGACCTGATTGATGAGAAAAAAGAACCAGTCGCATTTGATCATGATTGTCGTGAAGGAATCTGCGGAGCTTGCAGTATGGTTATAAATGGCAGACCTCATGGTCCAAACAGTGGAACCACCACCTGTCAGTTGCATATGAGATTTTTTAAAGAAGGCGATACAGTTGTAGTAGAGCCTTTTAGAGCCAGGTCATTCCCTGTAATTAAAGATCTGGTGGTGGATAGAGGAGCCTTTGATAGAATAATCCAGGCAGGTGGATATATATCTGTCAACACAGGTCAAGCAATGGATGGAAATTCCATCCCAATTGAAAAAGACTTGGCATCGAAGGCTTTTGATGCTGCCGCTTGCATAGGCTGTGGAGCTTGCGTTGCGGCCTGTCCCAATGGGTCTGCCATGCTCTTCACTGCTGCCAAAGTTTCTCATCTGGGATTGTTGCCCCAGGGTGAAGTGGAAAACTCAAGGAGGGTATTGAATATGATTAAACAAATGGATGAAGAAGGTTTTGGTATGTGTTCTAATGTAGGTGCTTGCGAAGCTGAATGTCCAAAAGAAATATCCCTTGAAAATATAGCCAGATTGAACAGATATTACACCACCGCAGTCTTAACTTCAGACCTTAAATCTTAAATTTCAATAGTTTCCCTGGCCAAGTGCCAGCATAATGTGCGCTAGATGGTGTTTGCCATGCCAGCTGTACATCCCAATAGACTCGCCCAACGTGATTAATCTATTGTGTCCCGGGTGAAAAAAACTTTTTTTCAATTCCTCATGACTTAAACTGGACAAAAATACTGTCCACCTTTGATGCAAGGCATCTAGCAATTGTAGGGATATTTGAACATCCACATCTTTTACATCTTTCATTACGGACCACAATCCTTCATTATATGGGTTAATGATTGGTGTTTGCTCAGAAGCTGCCAGCTTATGGCGGACGTAGGCATTGATATGACTGTCGGCAAGGTGATGTACAAGTTGACGGATCGTCCAACCCCCATTTCTATAGGTCAATGCAAGATTTACATCCTTACCATGGTTGACTAAGTTGGAAAGCAGACCTGGAACACTTGCAATGTCAGCTATCCAGGCAATTATCATTTCTGAATCAATAACCTCAGGCGAACTCCATTTACCAATTGGGTATTTTAACTTTTCTAAATCCATAATAATAATTAAATAACTGCAAAATTACAAGGAGCAATGTTACACTATTAATAAATTGCAGCTCCAAATCAATTAATATTAATTTTAGGAAATCCATTAAATATGAAATTAGTCGAAACCCTCACAAGCTATTTGACCCCCGACCTAATTAAAAAGGCGTCTGAATACTTAACAGAATCTGAACATGCTACCGTTAAGGGCTTTAATGCAGCTATACCATCCATTCTCGGAGCAATTATTCATGACTCCTCTAATAAAAGTACCATGGACCAAATCTGGGATTTAGTTACCCAAATGGATAACGAATCTTTTGATTTAGAAAATCTGGAAAATCTTTTTGAAGGAAAATATGAAAACCGGTTAGAAAACAGGTTTGGAAGCATACTGCTTGAAGTATTATTTGGTCAAAGATTTCAGGCCGTTAATCAGGAACTTAGCAATTATGCAGAATTTAAAAGTGAAAACTCTGCATCTAAATTATTGAATTTAACAGCTCCACTGGTCCTTGCTTATTTAAAAAAGAAAGCACTTTTAGAAGACTATGGTATTAGCGGATTGACCATGTGGTTAGGGAGTTTTAAAAAAGAGGTTCAAACTTCAGTACCCTCTTCACTTTTTTCAATTTTAAACTTTGGAAATCCCGGAGAAAATTTAGATAAAATAACTTCCGCTCCAACCCATGAGCATGACCATTCAAATAATAATTGGGGGATGTGGTTAATAGGATTACTTGCATTACTCGCCTTTTTGTGGTTTGTTATGAAAAGTTGTAATAAAAATGAATGGAACAACAATAAGGAAAGTACAACCTTAAAAATTGATTCTACAACAATTAAAACTGGCGATCAAACCAAAGAAATAGATAACACTGCTGACGGACTTATAGCCAAACTCGATTCTGTAGTCCAAGCGAAGTGGGCAATATTGGGAAAGCCAATCAAGCTTTCACTGCCCGGTGGAATAGATATAAATATTCCTGAAAAAGGGGTTGAGGCCAGGTTAGTTAACTTTATCGAAGATAAAAACAAGACAATTGATAAAACAACTTGGTTTGATTTTGACAGAATCCTTTTTGAAACTGGATCAAGTAAGCTCAATCCTGCTTCACAAATTCAAATCAATAACATTACCGCCATATTGAAAGCCTTCCCACAGGTTAATATCAAAGTGGGAGGTTACACAGATAATGTAGGCGACCCAAAGGTTAATCAAAAATTATCACAGGCCAGAGCTGAAATGGTAATGTCTGCACTGCTTACCAATGGGATTGAGTCTAGAAGAATGGAGGCTGAAGGTTATGGTCAGGAACACCCTGTAGGTGATAATAAAACGGAATCCGGAAGAGATTTAAATCGTAGGGTTTCCTTAAGGGTAACAAAAAAATAGTTTCTTCTTAAAAGTTATAATTAATATTTAGAAGAGCCGCTGCTATTTTACAGCGGCTTTTTTCATATTTAATTCTTCAGCTAAATATTGTCCTGTAAAAGATTCCTTCACCTTTGCAACTTGTTCAGGTGACCCATAGGCAACAACCTTTCCCCCATGTTTTCCTCCCTCAGGCCCTAAATCCAGAACAACATCCGCTACTTTAATGACATCCAGATTGTGCTCTATTACCATGACGGTATTTCCTCTATCCACTAGTTTTTGAAGGACATTTAGTAAATGTTTGATATCTTCAAAATGCAATCCGGTTGTTGGTTCATCTAAAATATATAATGTCTTTCCGGTATCCCTTTTAGAAAGCTCTTCAGCCAATTTAACGCGTTGGGCTTCTCCGCCTGACAACGTTGTTGCCTGTTGTCCTAAAGTGATATAATCGAGACCAACATCCCTTAATGTTTTTAATTTTCGATAAATGGCAGGCAAATGCTCAAAAAATTCGGTGGCTTCTTCTACAGTCATATCTAATACATCACCGATTGATTTTCCTTTATACAATACTTCAAGTGTTTCTCGGTTGTAACGCTTACCATGACAACTTTCACAATGTACCTGGACATCGGGAAGAAAATTCATTTCAATGATTCTCATTCCTCCACCTTCACAAACTTCACAACGTCCTCCGGATACATTGAAAGAGAATCTTCCTGGTTTATAGCCCCGTATTTTAGATTCGGGGTGATTCGAAAAAAGATTCCTGATCTCAGTGAAAACGCCTGTATAGGTTGCAGGATTTGATCTGGGTGTTCTACCAATAGGATTTTGATCAACCTCAACCACTTTATCCAAATGCTCCAACCCTTCAATTTTATCAAAGGATAATGGCTTTTGAAGGCTGTTGTAAAAATACTCTCTTAGAATTGGATAAAGAGTCTCGTTGATCAGGCTTGACTTTCCGCTTCCGGATACCCCAGTTACACAAATGAAACATCCCAAGGGAAATTTTATACTCAAATTCTTCAAATTATGTCCCTTTGCCCCAATTAAGCTTAAATACTGACCATTTCCTTTTCTTCTTTGCGTTGGTATCTCTATTGAAGCTTTACCGGAAAGATAACTTGCAGTTAGGGAATTCTGATCCTTAATAAACTCTGAGGGAATTCCTTGTGAAACTATATCCCCACCATGCTTTCCAGCACCCGGACCCAAATCAATGATGTAATCACATGCCATCATGATGTCTTTGTCATGTTCGACTACTATTACAGTATTGCCAATTTGGGTTAATTCCCGAAGCGATTTAATTAATCTGTGGTTGTCTCTTTGATGCAGTCCAATGGAGGGTTCATCCAGGATGTAGGTTATACCTGTGAGTTGCGATCCTATTTGGGTGGCTAATCTGGTCCTCTGGGACTCTCCACCAGAAAGGCTCATTGTTGGACGGTCTAATGAAAGATAATCTAATCCGACGTACAACAAAAAATCCAATCGTATTTTGATTTCCTTTATAATGTCTTTACTGATTAACTTTTGTCTGTCAGATAATCTATTCTCCAATCCATCAAACCATTTCATCAGATCTGAAATATCCAATCTGGCTAATTCTGCAATGTTTTTTTCATCAATCTTAAAAAACAAAGAATCCTTTTTTAGCCTCGTTCCCCCACAAGCCGGACAATCCTGGATGGACATAAAATCTTCTGCAAACTGCCTGATTTTCTCCGAACTGGTATCTTTATACCACCTTTTCAACATGTTACATAAACCTTCATAAGCTAAGTGATAAGTACCTTCAAACCAGGTTGAACCTGGTGGTGCAGGAAAACTATCATCTCCTCCGTATAAGATAGTATCCAGGGCCTTTTTAGGAATTTTTTTAATTGGGGTTTGGTAATTGAATTTATATCGGTCAGCTATTTGTTTTAGTTGTTTATAGGTTAGAGTATCTCGTACTTCACCGAGTGGAACAATCCCTAATTCTGAAATAGATTTCGCGTCATCGGGTATGATCTGATCTAAGTCTGCTTCATGTATCTGTCCAAGACCTTTACACTCCGGACATGCTCCATATGGGGAGTTAAATGAAAAAGTATTTGGAGATGGTTCATCGTAAGATAGTCCTGTAAGTGGATCCATCAGTCGTTTACTAAAAGGAAATAATTCTGAATTATCCTGATCTTGAATAAATACAACATCATTACCCATTTTCAATGCTGTAGCAAGACTATAATTAAGCCTTTCTTCTCTCTCTTTTATAACTTGAATACGATCAATAACTACTTCAATGTCATGTGTTTTAAACCTGTCCAATTGGAGTCCGGGTTTGAGATCAATCACTTGACCATCCACTCTCATCTTATTGAATCCCTGCTTTCTCACTTGATCAAATAGCTCACGATAATGCCCCTTCCTTGCCCTGACCAAAGGTGCAAGGATAGAAATGTGCTTTTGATCGAACTTTTCGAAAATAAAGGAAATCATTTGATCTTCTGTGTACCTCACCATCTTTTTACCAGTTGCATGGGAGTAAGCATCAGCCGCTCTTGCAAACAACAACCTCAATAAATCATATATTTCAGTTGTGGTACCAACTGTTGATCTTGGATTCCACCCAGTAGTCTTTTGCTCGATGGAAATAACAGGACTTAGTCCATCAATTTTTTCCACATCCGGCCTTTCAATGGAGCCAATAAACTGCCTGGCATAATGGGAAAAAGTTTCCATGTAACGGCGCTGACCTTCTGCATAAATAGTATCAAATGCCAAAGAGGATTTTCCACTTCCAGAAATGCCTGTAATAACTACCATTTCATTTCTGGGGATTTTGACCGACACATCTTTCAGATTGTGCTCCTTTGCTCCATAAACTTCAATAAATTCGAACTCTTCCTGCTGCTTCATGAAATAAAACCTCAAAGGTATTACATATTGTTTTGCTAAACCACTTCAAACTATGTAAAATAAATAAATAATAAATTAGGTAGAGGTAACTTAAATTTGCTGTCAATGCATAAATTTCAAATTCTTAATCCTCTGGAGATACCTGGAAACATACAGTATCAATCAGGACTTTGTAAATATGGACCATTGAGTGTTTCTTTTTTTGAAAATGGATTGCTAAATTGTCATTTCATGGAAGAAGAAAAATTTATTATTCAAATGAATAATGAATTCCCGAATACTCGATTTACTCCAGTTGAGAATAATGGTTATCGGAAAATTATTGATTTTATCGAAGGCAAAACCGATACCTCTTTTGATTTACTTATCCGAGGCACTGAATTTCAATTGGCTGTTTGGAATCAACTTTTAGAAATTACAAGGGGTCAAACTTTGAGTTATAAAAATTTGGCAGCACGTTCTGGATATCCCAATGCCATAAGAGCAGTTGGTGCAGCTGTGGGAGCAAATTCTTTTGCCTTTCTCGTTCCTTGCCACAGAATACTTTATTCAAATGGAAATACAGGCCATTATCGGTGGGGTAGCGAATTGAAAATTAGGATCCTGGAAGATGAAATTCCAGGATTAATTTTAAAATATTCCAAAACACTTTTTGATGATAGAGGTTAGTAAATTAGATTTTGATCTGCTAATTCCAAAAGAAATAATTGACCAAAAAGTTGTCAACCTCGCTAAAGAAATTGACAATTTTTATACATCAAATAATACAAACCCTGTACCCATAATAATTATGGACGGGGCTTTCATTTTTGCAGCTGACTTATTAAGACACATGACTTTAGATCTGAATCCTGTGTTTACAAAAATCTCTTCCTATTCGGGAATTCACCAAGAGAAAATAATTCAATTCAAAGAAACTGATTTTACATTTTTACAAAATCAATCAGTTTTAATCATTGAAGATATTTTAGACAGTGGAAATACTATGACAGCCTTTCTTGAATTAATAAAAAAATTTGGCATAAATGATATAAAAATATGCTCACTTCTTGTTAAACCAGAAATACTTAGGAAGGATGTAAAAGTTGATTGGTTCGGTTTTGAAATTTCGCCCTTATTTGTTATAGGGTATGGTATGGATTACAACGGTTATGGAAGAGGTTTAGCAGATATTTATCAGTTGCATATAGATTAAAACGAATTCAATTTTTTATGGATTAACTTCGTTAATTCAAGCTGAGTTAATTCTTATATTACTTGAAGACTTAATTATATTAAATTTTGCTTTTCGTAATTCAATAATTTACTACCAAATAGCCATATCAAAAAGTTTCCTATTTTCTTTAGTGATATTCGCTTGTTGCCCCCAAATATGAAATAGTGCTATGCCCAATTTTCGTGCTATTCCATCCAAATAATTAATGTCCTTTGAAACTGATTCTATGATATTATCAATGGCCAATTGTGCTTGCCCGGATAGTAAATTCAGTTTTATTAAATTCAATAATTCCCCTGACTTGGAATTAAGATCAAATTCAGTACCCATAAAACTTCTGATCACTTCAAAGTCTTCCTTTAATTCAAGTAGAGTTTTTTTATCCTCTCCAATACTTATTCTATGCATTGCCTTTTCAGGTTCAAAGAAAATTTCATGTTTCGCATATGCTATATTTGCTTGTTGATGATCCGGAAAGGAATATATAAATTTTTCAAGTTCCTGCATGAATTCAGGATCAGGAATATTTTTTTGGTTGCTCATTAACTGAATAAATCCTTCATCAACAGGTTCAGTTTCTTCATTCAATAATAAAGATAAGTTTTTATCCAAAAACTTTCTTACAGTTGCTTTCGTCTGAGCTCCTGAAAATTCATCTGCAATTTTTCCTTCATAAATGAGTTTGCAATGTGGAATGCTCTGTATCTTAAAATAACTGGCAATTTCCTGATGTTCTTCTGTATCGATTTTAATTAGTTCCCATTTACCTTTATCCTCAATATACAATTCTTCCAATATTGGACCAAGTGTTTTACATGGTCCGCACCAGTCTGCCCAAAAATCAATTAAAACCGGTTTGACAAAACTCAAGTCAACTACATCCCTTTTAAAATCAAAATCCTGTTTCATATATCTTATAAAATGCCATCTTTAAAACCAACAATTAAATAATGGCTTTCGTTCATACCCAGTTTGGAAACAAGATTATTTATTCTTTAAAATACAATTTTATTCACTTGCCTCTTTAATCAATTCTGCTGCTTTCTCTGCAAGCATCATAATCACCCCCTGAGTGTTACTACTTGTTATAACAGGGATGGAGGAACCATCCACCACTCTCAGTCCCTCAATTCCTTTGACTCTAAGTTTGGAATCAATTACTCCATGAGACAGATCAGACATCGCACAAGTTCCAACAGGGTGATAAAGAGTTTGGCTGTATTCCCTAATCAAATCCAAGTAATCATCGTCATTTTCAGGTTCAATTTTGGGAATCTCAATTCGACTGATATAATTTTTTAATGGTGCTTGATTGCATATATTCAAAGCTTCTTTTAAGCCGGTAATCATCATCTTTAGATCAGATTCATGGCTATAATATTTAGGATCAATACAAACTTGATCCTTTTCTTTGGTAGAAGTAATGTGTACAGATCCCCTACTTTTTGGATGAAGCAACATAGGTCCAAGACTAAAGCCATTTCCTCCTGGTCTGATAAATCCATGCTTTATGAAAAATAAGGGTCCAAAATGAAACTGAATTTCTGGTCGGCTATCTTTCTCAATTGGCTTAGTAAATCCTCCTGCCTCTGCAACATTGCTACTTAAAGCAGAATTTTTTCCAAATATATATTTAACTGCTTCATTAAACTTTCCTAATGGTTCATTTAAAATATCCAGAGACTTATGCGGGTCTACCCTAAAACCAAAACCACATACCAGATGGTCTTGTAGGTTATTCCCAACATTTTGATCTGCTTTTACTATTGGAATTTCCAAATTTGCAAGCAAATCGGGATCCCCTATTCCCGATCTTTCCAGAATTGCTGGTGATTGAAAAGCTCCAGCTGAAATAATGATTTCTCTTTCAACTTCGATAGAATATTTATTACCCTTTATAGATAAGACAATACTTTTTGCTCGGTGATTACTTATTTCAACCTTTTCAACCCAAGCCTGTGTAGTCAAAACCAAATTTTGACGATGCTCTATAGGTCTCAAATACGCGTCAGATGCAGATTTCCTTTTTCCATTTTGAATATTTTTTAGAAAAGGCATGACACCAAATTGCACCGTTGAAACTGGCTCATGAACAGGGTAACCTAATGTCCTGGCTGATTCGAGGAAAGATTTACTTAGAGGATGCAAATAATAGCGTTCAGCAGATTTCGCTTCTTGCCTAAGATCGTGAGAAAATCCTAGAGTTTTTTCTACTTTGATCATATGCTCCTTGCAATTCGCCCACTTCCATCCTTTGGCGCCACCAGATTCCCATTCCGATAAATCATCCGGGTGTGGCCTGGTAAATATCATTGCATTTATGTTGCTGCATCCTCCGACTAATTTACCCCTTGGACTATACATACGCTGGCCATTTAAGCCTTTCTGCGGAATCGAATAATCCTTCCAATCATATTTGCTAAGAAATAATTCAGAAAATGCAGCGGGAATTTTAATCAATTGATTTGATGTCTTTGGCCCAGCTTCCACCAGCAAAACTTTAATTTTGGGATGTTCGCTTAGCCTATTAGCTAGAATACATCCAGCTGAACCCGCACCTATAATGATATAATCAAATTTCACTTGCATGCAAGATAGTAGATTCAATCAAATCTAAAAAGTTATTTGAATGCTAGTTCCGTAAATCTTAAAATACAGTTTACCTTTGGGTAATTAATCATTGAATATGCGTTTCTTAAATCTTTTTTCATTAATAATTATTCTCTTTTCATCCTGTAAAGATAAAATCCCAGAAATAAAACCTGAATATCTTGAAGTCAATAAAGAAAATCTTCAGGGGACATGGCAGAATCGTACAAGCAATAGTCCTGATTTTGAGATCGTTGGTGACAGCATGTTGTTTTTGCAAGGAGATCAGCCGAAGGCCTTTCCATATCAATTGGTAAAGGATAGTCTTATTATTTATTTTACAAGTTTTGACTATTCTTATAGAGTAATTCTATTTAAATCCGATTCCCTCCATCTTTTAGATGAACAAAATCTCAACACCTTTCTCCGCGTCAAAAAATAATTATTTTCTAAAATTCAATTTTGAATTTTATTGGTAATGAGTAACTGACCGATACAGTTTTACCGTGATTTCTTCCGGGTATCCAATTGGGCATAGCTGAAATAACCCGCACCGCTTCCTCATCACAACCACCTCCAATTGTCCTTATGGCGCGTACATTACTTACTTTCCCAAAAGGATCGATTACAAAATTTACTATGACGATACCTTCAATTCCATTTTCCCTCGCTATCACAGGGTACTTTATATTTCGTGACAAATATTTGTACATTTCAACTAAACCACCATTAAATATGGGCATCTCATCTGCATATTTCAAAGGTTCGTCATCAACAGAAAATCTTGTTTCATTCTCAACTGAAAATGCATCTCCATCAATTACTCCTGAAGCGGAACTCTCACTGCCAAATAATACTCCATCAAAAAGTTTAACATTTTCATTAGACAATTCTTTCTTTTCCTCTATAATTTCCTCATCGCTCACAACTTTTATCGGATCAGAATGGGTGAAACTTTTCGCATTTGAATATGATTTAATGGGATTATTGGGTCTTACAGGAATAATCACATCAAAATCCTGCAGTTCTATTGGCGGAAAGTACTTTAGAATAGAGTTTTGTTCATCATTTTTAGTCAAACTCATACTGAGTAAAAGAAAAAACCCAATTACCAAAATCGAAGAACCAACAATTCCAATTAATAAATGATCTGCATAAGATTTCCTGAGCAAATACGCACCGTATCCCTTGTTGCGATTTTCAAATACCAGCTCGTCTAATGGCAGGCTTGAGTTAAAAAAGGTTTTCATATGCGAGTAGTTTTATTACTATACTAACGCATAGTCAAAATACAACGCTCCCTAAAATGTAATTAAAATTAGATACATTAAGTTAATTCATGATTCAAAGAGCTTAAAAAGCTATTTTTTTGACAAAAGGTCTCTGATTTCAGTCAATAGACTTTCGGATGTGGGGCCTGCAGGGGCAGCAGCTTCTTCTTTTTTCATGGAATTCATTAACTTAACAATAGAAAACATAAAAAAAGCAATAATGACGAAGTTAATGATTGCAGAAAAAAAGTTACCATAAAAAATTGCATTCTCAGGTTTTATAACTTTTCCTTCAGTACTTAATACAGCTTCATCAAGAACTATTTTTGCCTCTTTATAGTCACCTAATTGAAAAATCTTGGCTACCAGTGGCATAAACATCCCATCCACAAAAGATGTCACAATACTCGTAAACGCAGTGGCCATTACCAAACCAACAGCAATGTCAATTAGGTTTCCCTTTAACGCAAATTCTTTGAATTCCTTAAACATGGGTTAAGTTTTATAGTATGAAAAAAACTTTTGACCTAAGTATTTCATCAAGTCACCCATAAAAATATACATTAATTTATAATCAGATGAGTTCTTTCCTAATTTTATTTAATGCAGATCCTTCAACCAGCCATTCGATCTGTTGCTGGTTATAGGTATGATTTAATAAAATCGTATCTACATGCCCATCAGAATGATTCAAAATCAATTCCAGTTGCTTTCCGGGGGTCATGTTCTCGTAACCTTTAATTTCTAATAGATCATCCTGTCTGATTAATTCATAGTCAGTAGGTTGGGCAAAAGTTAAGGCAAGCATTCCTTGTTTTTTCAAATTTGTCTCGTGAATCCTTGCAAATGATTTTACAATAACAGCCATTACGCCCAGATGTCTTGGTTCCATAGCTGCATGTTCTCTGGAAGACCCTTCCCCGTAATTTTCCTCCCCAACAACTACTGTGCTAATTCCATTTGCTTTATACGTTCGAGCAGATTCAGGGACCCCCATATATTCATTTTTGTGCAGATTGAGTACTTTGTTAGCCTCACCGTTGAAATAGTTTGTAGCTCCAATCAGACAATTATTTGATATATTTTCTAAATGCCCTCTAAATTCAAGCCATGGCCCTGCCATTGAGATATGATCGGTAGTACATTTTCCTTTCGCCTTGATAAGCACTCGCATTCCCTTTAATTGGCCAGATAAGATGGGCTTGAAAGGTTCTAAAATTTGAAGTCTCTTACTTGTTGGACTGATGTTGATTTGAATTTCATGTCCATTTTCAGCGGGGGCAACATACCCTGCGTCCTCCACATCGAATCCTTTTGGTGGAAGTTCATGCCCAACAGGTGGATCAAGTCTCACCTGAAGCCCCTCTTCGTTTTCTAAAGTATCCGTCAAAGGATTAAAACTTAAGGTGCCGGCGATAGAAAGAGCTGTTACAATTTCAGGGGAAGCCACAAAAGCGTGGGTATTTGCATTTCCATCATTCCTTTTCGAAAAGTTTCTATTGAAGGAAGTTATGATAGAATTCTTTCTGGAAGGGTCTACATTATGCCTGGACCATTGACCAATACAAGGACCACACGCATTTGCGAGAACGACACCACCCATTTTTTCAAAGTCCGTAAGTAATCCATCCCTTTCAATTGTATAGCGAATTTGTTCTGACCCCGGAGTTACGGTGAACTCTGATTTAACCTTTAATTTCTTTTCAACCGCCTGACGGGCTAAGGAAGCAGCTCTGGATAAGTCCTCATAGGAAGAATTTGTACACGACCCAATCAAACCAACATCAAGTTTTTCAGGGTAATTATTTTCCTTAACAGCTTTTGCAAATTCGGAGATAGGCCAAGCAAGATCTGGGGTATACGGCCCATTCACATGTGGCTCAAGGGTAGAAAGATCAATATGAATGACTTGATCAAAATATTTTTCTGGAGAAGCATAGCATTCGGGATCACCTGTAAGTTCACTTGCTATTTGATTACAAAGTTCGGCAACAGAAGACCTCCCGGTTGCCTGAAGGTATTTGGCCATAGATTCATCATAACCAAAAGTAGATGTTGTGGCTCCGATTTCTGCACCCATATTACAGATGGTTCCTTTACCTGTACAGGAAAGAGATCTTGCGCCCTCCCCAAAGTATTCTACAATTGCTCCTGTGCCTCCTTTTACCGTCAGTATTCCTGCAACTTTAAGAATGACATCTTTTGCAGATGTCCAACCATTTAGTGCCCCTGTTAATTTTACCCCAATGAGTTTCGGCATTTTCAATTCCCAGGGCATTCCAGACATTACATCTACTGCATCCGCACCTCCTACTCCAATGGCTACCATACCTAATCCTCCAGCATTTGGTGTGTGGGAATCTGTTCCAATCATCATTCCTCCGGGAAATGCATAATTCTCTAGTACGATCTGATGAATAATCCCTGCGCCGGGTTTCCAAAAACCAATTCCATATTTTGTTGAAATGCTTTTCAAAAATTCGAAAACCTCTGCATTTTCAATATTTGAGGTTTTAAGATCCTGGTCTGCCCCATCCTTTGCTAAAATTAAATGATCGCAATGGACTGTACTGGGTACAGAAGTCTTTGCCTTACCACACGTCATAAATTGAAGTAGAGCCATTTGTGCTGTTGCATCTTGCATTGCCACCCTGTCAGGAGCAAAAAAGACATAATCTTTACCTCTAACATATTCTTGGATAGGAGACTCGGGATGGAGATGACCATAAAGGATTTTCTCACTCAGGCTTAATGGTCTGCCTAATACAGATCTTACAGTTTTAACCTTATTACTAAAGTTTTCATAATGCTTTTTTAATAGATCAAAATCAAACGGTTGTGACATGTGCCTTTATGTTAAAATTATTTAATATTCTTGCTTTCAAGCTGCAAATCTACTCGTATCTAGTGGGAAAACAAAGCCAAAACAACTTTTAACCATGTAGTTACCCTAACAAATAAATAAGAAAATAGATGATAAGAAATTTAAATTTATAGGAACAAAACAGAATTCTGGCTTAAGCGTTTCTTTATCAAATGAAACTATTAAGAGTCCTTATTATTTGTTTTTTATTTGTTTCGTGTCAAAGACAGGAGAATGGTCAATATAAACTGGAGTACCTCTTGGATTTTGACATTCAGGCTGGTTCAAACCCGCTATTAACACATGTCTATACCAGTCTAATACCAAGTTTTTGGACAGGATTCCTTTCCTCTAATTCCCTTGATAACAGCAAGATATCCATGATCAGGATAAAATCAATAAAAATTGAACCTTTGCTTTCCGGCCCTATAAGTTATGGCTTTTTTGAGGAGGTGAGAGTTTTCATTTCTGATCCTGGAGATAAGGGATCTAAAATTCAAATCGGAAGTGCTTACCCTGTTCCAAACGAATCAGTGGGGGAACTTTTTTTATTACCTGGTTTAACAAATGTTCTCCCTTATGTCCGTCTTGACGCATTTGAATTGAGTGTAAATCTCAGATATCGCAATATCCCTCAATCAAATTCTGACCACAGAATTACAGTTGAATTTGATGTCTTTGTAAAATAATGCGAATTCTAAAGTTTCTTATTTTATCTTTTAAGATATAAATGCCTTTGACCAAAAATTCTGGGTAATTTAAATAAAGTTTAGTCATAAATATTCATCTCCATTTACTTAAATTTAATGGATATTTTTCTCTTTCATGATTCCATTAAGCCAACGCAACATAATAAAGCCAATCAATGCAGCTGCACCAAGCAGTGCAAAATTAACCAGGAAATAAATTGATTTATCACTGTACCCATCCCAGCTGCTTGCTAAAACGCCGGATAACTTATTTCCTATACTTGTAGCTAAAAACCATCCCCCCATCATTAAGCTGGTAATGTGTGCCGGGCTTAATTTGGAAACTAGTGATAAGCCCATCGGACTTAAAAATAATTCACCCACAGTGATTACACCATAACTAGCAATTAACCACCAAACACTAACTTTCTCTGACCCGTTTGCCCCTGACTTGACTGCAGCTACCATAACCAATACCGCCAGAGCAGATATCAATAAACCATACGCAATTTTTGTGGTAGTGTTTGGCTCTCTATTTTTCCTTCTGAGAAAGGTAAAGAAAGCCACAACCAAAGGGGTAAGTATAATTACCCAACCAGGATTAATGGATTGACTCAAACTTGTAATCCAAAGGCTAATTTTGGAACCTTCTGTTGGAAGTTTTTCTTTTGGAATATTTCTAAAATACACAGGGTAATTATATTCCTTGAGAATTACACCAGATTCTTTTTGTATTCGGAACAGTTCATCATATTTTGCTACAGAATCTAATTTATATTCAAGGGGTTTAGCCTGTTTCAATGCGAGAAAAACCTTTTCTGTAGTTCCAGTTACTTCTCTGTTCGTATAGCGATCAGCCCATGTATTTAAAGCTGATCCGTTTTGTTTAAATACCGCCCAAAACAAAATAACAACTAAAAATATAGCCAATAAACCTGCAATGGGGCGTTTATCTTCCAAGGTTGCTTTTTTCCACAATGAAAAATAAAAGTACAAAACTGGAATACATGCAAAAATAAAAGCATCCGTACTGTCACTACCAAAAATATTTCCGCCGGGATTGCTGTCCGTGGTCACGCCATTGATCAGCCAACCTAAAATACCAGCAATCAAACTTGGAAATAATATTAAAAATAATATTCTGGTAAAACTCATTTCACCTTCTCTCACTCCTTTGATCACATCGGCATCTTTATAATGCCTAGTCCCTACAATAAATACAATCACACCAATGATCATACCCACTCCTGCAGCAAGGAATGCATATCCCCAACCCAACATAGTATACAATGCAGCACCAAAAAAATTACAAATAAAAGCGCCAATATTTATTCCCATATAAAAAATATTATAGCCCTCATCTTTTCGATCAATATACTCAGCTTTGTTATACACATTTCCCAGTAGTGTTGAAATATTTGGTTTGAAAAAACCATTCCCGACGATGACCAATGTCATCGCTACATACAAAATGGGTAAAGAATGAAAAAACATCATACAATATCCAATAGCCATTAGAATTCCTCCGAAAATGATTGATTTTCTATATCCAAAATATCGGTCAGCCAATAATCCTCCCAGAAATGGTGTGAGAAAAACTAATGCGATAAATGTACCGTATAGATCTGATGCCTCAGCTTCAGTCATGCCAAATCCTTCTTTAACATCTTTAAGATACAAAGTGAAAATCCCAATCATGAGATAGTAACCAAATCTTTCCCACATCTCACTAAAGAATAGAAAAGGAAGAGCTCTTGGATGTTTTCGATCTTGATTTTGATTCATGATACGGTTTGTATTTTTACTGCAATAAAAAAGGGTGAATGATTAAATTCACCCTATACTTTTAATTCAACAATTTCAATTTAATTCAAAATTAATTAACGCCATGCATCATCTTTTTTAATCGTGGCGTCAAGGAGAATAGTAGTAATGCCGCTATACCACAAAGGACCACAAATACCATAAAAAATTCATACAAACTATGGATGGTAAATCCGGCAAAAACCGGGTAATGGTCACTTATTTTATTTGTGGCTAACAATTGTAACTGTTCTGCTGTAGGCGTCACAGTTTTGTCCAAAATTGCTTTAAGGTCTATACCCAATGAAGTTGCCTTTGTATATTGTTCACCTGTGGCTGGTAAAATTGCTCCCAGTGTACCAGCAAGTGCATATCCGGAGGCATTTGACAAAAAGAACACACCAAATAATAATGAAGCGAATCTTTTCGGTGCCAACTTACCAACCAAGGATAATCCAATCGGTGAAAGACAAAGTTCTCCTAAGGTTTGAATCAAATAAAGTAAAATCAACCATTTTACTGCCAACAATCCATCGCTGCCTAAATCTTTAACATTATGTGCAATGATGAAATAGCTCAAGGCAATCAAAGCAAGTCCAATGGCTTGTTTCATAGGTGAAATAGGTTCCTTCCCATGAGCCCTTAATTTATCCCACAACATACTGAATGGGATAGCTAACATTACAACGAAAATCCCATTAAAAATCTGGACCATGGAAGGAGGCATGTTCCAACCAAGAAAATTTCTATCCGTTTGATTATCCGCAATAAATGTAAGAGAAGATCCCGCTTGTTCAAAAGCTGCCCAAAAGAATATAACAAAAAAAGATACAATATAAATTACTAAAATCCTATCTGTTTCCACTTTTGTAAGTGATTTATCACTTAAGATTAAACCAGCCAATGTAAGACCACTAGCGTAAATTAATGAATATATATAATTCTGTCCAAACCAATAGTGAAACACAAGTCCTAAAACGGAAAAGACACCGAAAGCTATAAGTATTGAAGTTTGTGAAAAAGTAGCTTTTGTAGATTCTCCTTCTTCAAAATCTGTGCTGATGTTTTTGGAAGGTAAATCACCAATTGGTCTTCCATCTGGTGTCTTAACATATTTATCTTTTAAAAAGAAAAAAGTTAAAGTTCCAATAACCATTGCAATAGCCGCGGCTAAAAAACCCCATTTGAAAGCAAATACATCCCTTGTTCCGTTAGGATCTACCACATCACCTACAATTGGGCATATAAATTGTCCTAAAAATGCACCAATATTTATCCCCATGTAAAATATGGTAAAAGCTGTATCCAGTTTATTTTTTTCACCTCTTGGGTAAAGACTTCCAACCATGCTCGAAATGTTAGGTTTAAAAAATCCATTTCCCAAAATAATCACGCCAAGCGCAACATATAAAACGGTTCTCGCCAGCTCTAAATTAGTGTCAAAAATATTTGCACTGGTAAAAAGTAATAACTGACCTATTGCCATCAATAAGCCGCCTAACATTATGCAATAACGATTCCCTAAAAATCTATCTGAAATAAATCCACCTAGCATCGGGGTTAAGTAGCATAATCCCAGAAAACCCCCATAAATAATTGAGGATTCTTCTTTTGACATGGCAAGAGCATTCACAATAAAAAGGGTGAGAATAGTTCTCATCCCATAAAAGTTGAACCGCTCCCACATCTCTGTTCCAAAGAGTACCCATAATCCCTTCGGATGGTTTTGTTTAGTTTCTGTATTCATTAGTTGTTGGTTTAATTGTTATGCTTTGTTTGAAAGTCTAAATATAGAGGATTCTCATGATTGATGAAGCAATCCATATTAATTAAATATATTAAATATATTCACATATATAAACAAGCTGTTTCCAGCACAATTACAGTAAATATAAGATTGGCTATAAGCAGTTTATCAACTAATTGTTGTCCTTTGAAATTTTTTGATCCCGGTTGGCCAATTCCCAGGCGAGAATGAATATGTGCCGTCCAATAGTTTCCATTTTATTAAAATCGATTTTCCAGGAATCATCTCCTATTCGATGATAGTCCTCATGTGTCCCGTTAAAGAAAAAAATAGATGGGATTCCTTTTTCAGCAAAATTGTAATGATCTGAACGATAGTAATATTTATTAGGATCATTCTCCCCATTATATGTGTAATCCATTATCAGATGACTATAATCATTATTCACCTTTTCATTTAATAGATGTAGTTCACTACTTATTCTATCGGATCCAATTACATAAATGTATTTTCCTTTGGATTTATATTTTTCATCTATTCTTCCTACCATATCCACATTAATGTCAACAATGGTCTGTTGCAATGGAAATTTAGGATTATTTACATAATACATACTGCCTAATAATCCTTTCTCTTCTCCAGTTAACAAAAGACACAAAACTGATCTTCGTGGACTTATTCCCTTATTTTTTGCCAACTGAAATGCTCTTGCAATTTGTGTCAAAGTAGTTGTGCCGGAGGCATTATCATCTGCACCATTAAAAACGTCCTTCCCTCTAATTCCTAAATGATCATAATGTGCGGTGAGTATGACAACTTCATTTTTTTTATCCGTCCCTTCAATATATGCCATAATATTACGTCCAGACACAGAGCTGACCTCTCTTTCCTGTTCAATCTTTATGTTTTGCTTAATTGTAAAATGTTTAGGCTTACCTTTTGATTGAATTTTTTCTCTGTATGAAATTACCTTTTTTAAAGATTTTCCCAAAAGTTTTACTGCCATGGAGGATGACAAGTGAATTGAATTGCATAATTGAATTTTTGCATATTCGTCTTTGTTCAGCAAAACGGATGGAGATAAAATAAGTCCTCGTTTTGAATCCACTAATTCCTTGAATTTGTCTTCAATAATAAGTACACATTTAACTCCATTTTTTTTTGCAGCTATTAGTTTTAGGTCCAAACTTTGCGACCAGATAGAAGCAGTTGATTTGCCATTCACATAGCTTATCCCTTTTTTTGAAAAAGGCTCGCCTTTATAAATGAGGATAACTTTATCTTTTACATCAACATTCTTATAATCATTGTATTGAGAAGATTCAATACCATAACCTAGGAAAACGATTTCGTTAATATTAATTTTCAGATCTTCATTGTCAGTTGCCAAGCTGACAAAATCCCAGATATTTTTATATGGAAATCCATTAATTTCCACATTTATATTCTTCCAGGAAATCCATTTGAAACCAACTTGTTGAAAGTAATCACCTGAATCACTTATTTTTTGAATGCCATATTCATTAAATTTTGCGGCAATGAATTCAGCCGCACGGTCATTACCTCTGGTCCCAAGCTCTCTTCCCTCACATGAATCAGAAGCCAGAAATTCTAAAATAGGTTTTAACTCAGTGGCTTTAATAGCTTCTGATAAACCAAAAACTTTATCCCGTATAATATTTTTTGTGGTATCTGGAAAATGAACTGAACTGATAAATTTCTTTTGTGATAAAACTGGTATAAGTGATAAAACAAAGCATAGTTTTAACAAAATAAATTTCATCATATCTCAATTTTATCCACCCTTCTCTGATGTCTTCCACCTTCAAAATCTTTTAAAAGAAAAGTGTCGACTATTGACTTTGCCATACTTTCATCAATGAATCTTGCGGGAAGGCTCAAAACGTTTGCATCGTTGTGAGACCTAGCTAAACTAGCTATTTCAGGGGTCCAACATAATGCACACCTAATTCCTGCATGGCGATTTGCAGAAATAGCTATACCATTTCCACTACCACAAATAACAATTCCAAATTTTGCAACATGATTTATTATTGCTGCACTTACCAAGTGACCAAAATCAGGATAATCAACGGACTCTTTATCAAAACACCCTTGATCCATTACTTTATATCCTTTGGATTCAAGATAGGTTATTAATGATTCTTTTAATTCAAATCCTGCATGATCAGATCCGATAGCAACTACTCTGGACATATAAATTAATTGTTGACCGGAGCAAGGTCATATTTAGAGAGTAATTCCTTCATTTCTTTTTCAAATTCTTGATCTTGAAGTTCACCGCTGCGCAAAAGTATTTCCCTGACAGCAGAATTTGCATAAGCTTTTTCTTGTTGGAAGCTTGATTTTAATTCTTCGGCTGAAAGAGAATTGTAAAAATTCATCATATCAGCAGTTTCAATAGCAAGAATTTTTAAATGCTTTTTGGCATCATCCAATTTACCTGCACCTACCAAACTTTGAATAAATGGCATAACTCTAAGGTCATATTGAAAATTCATATTTGGAAAACTTTCAAAATACCTTAATGCGACTGAAGCTGCTTTTTCTTTATCTCCTCTTGCTTCATAAAGTGAAGCAAGACGCATCATCATCATCCTTAAACCTTGTACACTCGGTGCATAAGAATGGTCAACAAATAATTTTTTCTTATCAAAATTCCCCCACTTAAATTTATTCATAAGGGCATCGTAGGTTTTTTCTACATCCATTTTACCAGAACCATAAATAAACATGCTACGGTCGCTAGGCGTTTTTACCGGAACTATTCTTAGAGCAAGTCCTTCCATGCTGGTAAAATCTTCAAGTCCCATCAATTTTTCACTTTGACAGGTGACAGAAAAGTAAATTGGTCTATCGTTAATATTTGAATGAATGATATCCAATACAGCGAGATCATCTTTTGTAATGTAATTAGCATTCAATGCCAATGGAATACGATTCACAACACTAGTATCCCCAGGCTGGATCATCCCACTGGCTACAGCCCTGGAAGGGTCATATTCAATAGCTACTTTTTTAGTTGGCATAAAAGTTTCAAATTCACGACCAGAACCTGCTGAAATTGGGTGGTCTTCACCAATGAATTTTAAAAACTGTCCAGAAGTCATTTCAACATCAGGAGCCCCCTCACCAGCAGGATTAAAATAGAAAATTTGATTTCTTAAAAATCCTCTATACTTTTCTGATGGGATAGACATTTTTATCGGTGGAGAGTCGTTCACTTTCCTCCTTTGAGATTCAATATACCAATCTACCGCAATCAAACTCAAATTAATTACCCTCACATCCCTTCTGATGCCTTCAACCTCCTGCGCATACCAAACCGGATAGGTATCATTATCTCCATAAGTAAAGATTATAGAGTTAGGTTGACAAGATTCAAGAATGTTTATTGCATAATCTCTTGCCGCAGTAATTCCATTCCTTGAGTGATCATCAAAATTTTGAAAACCCATAATAATTGGTGCGGAAATTACAATACAACTTGCTACAATCCCGGATAAATTTCCTGACAACTTAAATTGTCGTTTGAATAAATCAGCAAGAAACAATACCCCCAGTCCAATCCAAATACAGAATGTGAAAATTGAACCTACCAATACATAATCTCTTTCCCTTGGTTCATTTGGCGGCGAATTATTAAAAAAACACAAACCTAATCCTGTAATTAACCATAAAACCAACAATGCCAAAAAGTCATTTCGGTCTCTTCTAGCATGAAACACCACTCCCAATAAACCAAAAATTAATGGCAGGAAAAAATAAGTATTTCTTGATTGGTCTTCTCGTATTACTCTTGGGAGTTGTGATTGATTATACAATCGTTGACTATCTATTGCCGAAATTCCGGATAGCCAATGCCCATCTTTTTTATCCCAAGGAAAGAAACCTTGTTCACCATTTTCTTTACCAACAAAATTCCAATAAAAGTATCGCCAATACATCCACCCAAACTGGTATGCCCAAAGAAATTTCAAATTATAAAGCATAGTTGGAGTTCCTGTCTTGTTGTCCACAAGATAATCCATCCACATTCTGTGTAACTGTACCCTGCCCTGATCATTGTGGCTGATTCTAGGTAAGAAGATTTGATCCCGTTTGGAAAAAACATAATCAAATTTTCTATCCACCACAACATATTTGCTACCTACTCGTCCATATCTGTCCGTAGATTTAGTATCTATAGGTTTTGCATCAAAGTGAGGACCCTTCAGTAAAGACCTGTCTCCATATTGTTCCCTATTAATATATGGCAATAGTCTAACCACATCGTTAGGTGCATTCATATTAATAGGTGGATTAGCCATTGCACGCAGGAGAACAACACCTACAGGTGTATAGGAAATAGTAATCAACAAACCTGTTAAAAAAAGTTTGTAGAGCAAATCATTCCCTTTTTCTTTACTTTTCTTCAATCCATAATAAAAAATAAAGCTTAACAAAGCCACTGTTGGGACTAAGCCGGAATGAAATGGCAGACCAAATGAATTTACGCACAACATTTCAAACATACTCCACAGTTGTGGAATTCCCGATACGACAAGCGCTTGAAAAAGGACAATGCTTACAACGCCAACCAATCCAGCAATGCAAAAGCCAAGAAAACTTTTCTTTTCCCATTTCTTATAATAATATAAAATTGCTATAGTAGGAAAAGCCAATAAACTAAGTAGATGTACCCCAATCGATAAGCCGGCACTATATAAAGAAAATATTAACCATCGGTCATTTTTGGGATCATTGGAAAGGTAATACCATTTTACTGCAGCCCATAGTGTCATGGTAGTAAACATGGTAGACATGGAATAAACTTCACCTTCCACAGCGGAAAACCAAACAGATGTGGCAAAAGCTGTGGCTAGTCCTGCTACAAGGCCTGCGCCTAGTACACCTAAGTCTTGTGAAGCTTCTTCGTCTTTTCCTCTTCCATACAAGGAGATTTTACCAAATATGATAGTAACCCAACATATAAATGTTGCTGCAAAAGCCGAACAAATTCCGGACATTAGATTTACAGCAAAGGCAATTTTTGAAGGATCATCAGATAATACATCTGCTACCCAGGTAAACATTCTACCTATAATTAGAAAGAGGGGAGCACCTGGTGGGTGAACAACTTGTAATTTATATGCTCCAAGAACAAACTCTCCGCAGTCCCAAAGACTACCTGTGCGCTCTACAGAAAAGAAATACACCGTGAAGGTTATCAAAAACACTAACCATCCTGTAAGATTGACCTTATTAATCTTTGAATTCATCAGATTATCAATAGCTTATAAATTTAAAATAAATATATTTATATTAAAAACATGTAAAAGTATAAAAAAGAAAACATCCCACCAAATCAGTAAGATTCAATAGGAATGTCAATAAAACGATGTTCTGGCTTTTGAATTGCCTGAATGCGTAACTTTGCCCGACAATGTAGCTTAATTATGTTTAAATTAATTATTTATGGCCTTGCAGCTTATGCTGTTTATATTCTTTTTTTTCAAAAGAAAAAGCCAATTCCTAAGGAAAATAATACAACCAAAGGTAAGCCCAATGATTTTGTTGATTATGAAGAAATAAAATAAAATCATTTTGAATCAAATATCAACCTTTATTTTATACAAGGACCACCATTTTATTGTGGCACTCAAACCTGCGGGAATACCAGTTCAGGAAGACAAAACGGGAGATGCGAGCTTGTTGAGAATGCTGCAAGCCTATTCTAATAGAGACCTCTTTTTGTGTAACCGGATTGACAGGCCAGTTTCAGGGCTAGTCCTGCTTGCCAAAACTCCCCAAGATCAAACATCCATAAATGCGCAAATGGAAAATGGATTACTCCATAAAACTTACCTTGCTTTGGTTCAGAAAAAGGAGATCTCAAGCAATGGACAATTCAGAGATTATATGATCCATGATACCCAAAACAACAAAGCAAGGATTGTGGAAAGTGCAGAAATTTTGGGAGCAAAACTTGCAATGATGGATTATAAATGTTTGGTCAGTCTCGACAAATATCTATTGCTTGAAATTACTACGGAAACTGGCAGATATCATCAAATCCGCTGCCAATTGGGGCACCATGGTCTTTTCATAAAGGGTGATGTAAAGTATGGAGCCCGTCGAAGTAATAAAGACCGTAGCATTGGTCTTCATGCATGGAAACTAAGATTCCATCATCCCACTTTGAACAAAGAGTTAAGTTTTGAGGCTCCCTTACCAGACCACGATCTTTGGCCAATTATTAAAATTTAATTCATTAAGGAATGTCAAGAACCGAAATCAGCACATTTGGAGAATTTAGAATGATTGAACATCTTACAGATCCATTTAGCATTTATCATGATACCACAATTAAAGGTGTGGGTGATGATGCAGCAGTCCTTGATTTAGGAACAGAGAATGGTCTTTTAAGCACAGATTTACTTATAGAGGGAATACATTTTGATTTAATGTATTTCCCGTTAAAACATCTTGGTTATAAATCAGTGATTGTTAATCTCTCAGACATCTATGCAATGAATGCAATTCCACAGCAGATTACTGTTTCTGTGGCTATGTCCAATCGATTTTCAGTAGAAGCGTTAGAGGAATTATATAGTGGAATTAAATTGGCTTGTGATGTCTATAAAATTGATCTGGTTGGTGGGGATACCAGCAGTTCTCAAAAAGGTCTTATTTTATCGATCTCTGTTTTTGGCCGTCAGAAAAAAGAAAAAGTGGTCTTCCGATCAGGAGCTAAAACCGGAGATTATATTTTTACTACTGGAAACTTAGGAGGAGCTTATTTAGGTCTCCAATTACTGGAAAGGGAAAGGCAACTTTTCCTTTCAGATCCAAACATTAAACCAAAACTGGAAGATCATAAATTAATAGTTGAACGATTTCTTAAACCAGAAGCCAGAAAAGATATTGTGCTTCTTCTGGAAAAAGCAGGTGTTGTTCCTACATCCATGATAGATTTGTCTGATGGATTGTCTTCTGATTTATTTCATATTTGCAATCAATCCAAAACCGGAGCTTTATTAGAAGAAGCCAATATCCCCATCCATGAAGAGGCTCAACTTATGGCCCTCGAGTTTAATTTAGACCCGGTTACTTGTGCACTGAATGGTGGAGAAGATTATGAATTATTGATGACAGTGGATCCATCGGACTTTGAAAAAATACGCTACTTGCCCGGTTTCTATTATATTGGTGAAATCAAACCAATTGAAGAAGGAATAAAAATCAAAACAACAGGCGGAAATATGCATACCCTAAAAGCCCAGGGTTGGCAACATTTTTAAGATTTGTGTGATATTTTGATTCATATTTAACGAATAATTGATAACAATATACTTTTTTGATTAACTAAGCAGATTTATTCTTTTCTGGTCACCTAAACTAAAGTGTACTTTATCTTTTGACTTCGTCAAAATTTGTAAAAAATACCTGACAATTATCCTAATTTATGTTTTTCTACAATTTTTTTAGACCTATTTTCGTTTTGGACCATCCGCACATATAATTCCATGAATTCGATCATTAAAACAATTATTACTTTTCTTTTTATCTGTACCTCCATAAAAGCCCAAAGAGGGGCTGAGATTGGAGCCTGGGTTGGTGCTGCTCACTATTTCGGAGATCTTAATAATTTGTATCGCCTTAACGAACCCGGACTTGCAGCAGGAGGTATCTTCAGGTTTAATTTAAACAACAGGATCAGCCCCCAGATCCTGCTTAATTACAGCAGAATTCGTGGCAATGATGCAAAATCCTCTAATTCTTTTGATGTACGAAGAAATTTAAAATTTTATTCAGATATTATCGAATTGGCTCCATCCATTTCATTTAATTATTTTCCTTACATCCATGGCAAAAAAGATTACACGGTCACCCCGCATATGATTATGGGATTAAGTATTTTTTACCATGATCCAAAAAGAAAATTTAATGGTGAAGTATACCAGCTTAGAAGTGTAGGAACAGAAGGACAATTGGCCGGTCAAGAGTATGGAACCATTAGTTTAGCTTGGTTACTTGGTTTTGGTGTAAAGTTTGATTTGAATTATCGATGGAGTATAAATATAGATCTTGATGCACGCTTTGCAGTTACTGATTATCTAGATGACGTCAGCACTGTTTACCCTGATGTTAATGCCTTGCTTAATGCGAAAGGCCCTGCTGCAGCTTTCCTTTCAGATCCTTCCATTACAAACATGGACCAGCAAAAAATAGGTCAAAAAGGCTTTCAACGGGGAGACAGTAAAGACAGAGATATGTTTGCGACAGTAGGCATTGGTTTGTTATATTATTTTGGACGACTGAGTTGTCCTCCTTTAGCCTACCCTGGCAACTAACTGAATACATTGTATTTTAGAATACAATAAATAGCTCTGAAGCCATCTTTCCAGTTAATTTTCTTTCCTTCGGCATAAGTTCTACCATAATAGGAAATTCCAATTTCATAAATTCTGATGTTTTCTATTCTCGAGATTTTAGCAGTTACTTCGGGTTCAAATCCAAATCTTTTTTCTTTTAAATCCAGAGATTTTATGATATCGGACTTGAATAATTTATAACATGTTTCCATATCAGTCAGATTTAAATTGGTAAACATATTAGAAATAAAAGTCAGAATCTTGTTGCCAATTGAATGCCAGAAAAATAAAATACGATGAGGTCTGCCTCCCATAAATCTCGATCCATAAACCACGTCAGCAAACCCATCCAGCACTGGTCTAAGCAGATCATTATATTCATTGGGATCGTACTCTAAATCTGCATCTTGAATAACGAGATAATCTCCACTGGCAATTTTAATTCCGTTATGTAATGCTGCTCCTTTCCCTTGGTTTTTCAAATGTTTGTGATAAATAAATCTCTGTTCAGGATGATGGTTAATATAATCCAGTAATACTGATTCCGAATTATCAGAAGAGCAATCATTCACTAATACAATTTCTTTTTCAATATGATTTATGAGATTTATTGTCAGAACTTTGTCTAGAATCTTATGTATTGTCTTCTCTTCATTATAGACAGGAATTATGATTGATAATTTTTTCATAGGCACAAAATCTATAAACCAAAAGATACTATTTGCGTTCTTATTAGTGTAAAGCTACAAAAAAAATGAATTTTTATCCACTCGAGATTATTGATAAAATACAGGAGTCTAAAGATGCTGTAAGTTTAGTGTTTAAAGCTGAACCAACTCATCCGTTATTGGATTTTCAAGCCGGGCAGTATGTGACCATTAAGTTTGATTATAATAAAAGTGAATTGCTCAGATGCTATTCGTATTCCTCTCAACCGGGTCAAAGCAGTTTTTCTATTACTATAAAAAAAGTTAAAAAAGGAAGGGTATCTTCTGCATTATGTGATGAATATAAAATTGGTGACAAAGTAATGCTGGCTGGCCCTCATGGAAAGTTTACCATTAAATCAGATTATTCAGCCAGAAGGGTATTTTATTTTTTTGCAGCAGGGAGCGGGATTACCCCAATTTACTCCTTAATCCAATATATACTTGAGCATGAACCAAAGTCCATAGTAAACTTATTATATGGAAATAGGCAAGAAGAAGACATTATTTTCAAAACTCAATTGGATCGTTTGAGCAATACTTATAGTGATCAATTGTTTGTCGAACATGTTTTATCAAAACCTGAAGGGAATGCTTTGTTGTCTATGTTTAAAGGTTCTTTAAAAAAATGGACTGGACTAAAGGGGCGCATAGACCACAAACACATAGAAAAATTTCTGGAAAATCATCCGGCAAACAAATTGCCTTCAAATTATTTTTTATGTGGTCCGGGATCATTTATACAGAATACTGAAAAAATATTAACTAATCTGGGAATTGACAGAAATCAAGTCCACAGAGAATTTTTCAACCTTGAAAAAGAAAAGGATTCATACGATAATAACACCTCTTTTGTCTATGCTAAACTTAAAGCGAAGCTGGATGGAAAAATTATAGAAATCGAAATGTATCCGGGTGAAAAGATAATAGATGCACTGGTTAGAAACAAGCAAAGCCCTCCCTTTTCATGTTCGAGCGGTGCATGTGCAACTTGTATAGCAAAATTGATCTCAGGTAAGGTTAAAATGGATGTTTCGATGGCTTTGGAACCACACGAAATTGATGAAGGTTATATTTTAACTTGCCAATCCAGGGCCCTGACTGAAGAAGTAGAAATTATATTTGAATAATTGTTTAAAATATTTTTCTTATTCATCATATTCACACAATTCTCCATAATCTATTGTGATTTCCTCGCCTTCTTCAATGTCTCTTATTGCTTCGAAAAAAGCACCATCATTTACTGAACGAACATTTGGATTGTCCGCGTGATTTAAAAATAAAGAAAGATCCATTTCTTTGAATCCATTGGCTGGGATATAATATTTTTCACGATCAAATAGGCAATAGGTTTCAACCAAATCTCTTGAAGCCGATGGTAAAGCTTCTACTTCCGTTTTACTTAATTCAACCCAATCTCCAGGATTCTTTGAGAACAAATTCTGACATCCTTTTGGAATATTTCGTATTGCAAAAACCCCAATACCGTGGATAGATGAAGGACGTAATCTCACATAAGTATGATGTAACAATTCATTAATTAAAACAGATTTAGGCATATTTAAGGATTTTGCTAAATAACTGATGATATAAAAATAAAAGAATCATTGTCAAAATTGAATCTGTCTAAAAAGTTAGGAACAATGCACACCAAATTGGATAAAATATCCTTTTAACATATTTTCATCAGCCTAAAATACACAACATGTATTTCAAATGAATTACGGAGCAAGAATTTGCTTTTCCCATAGTTCCTCTGAATTTAGAGTGTAGGAAATTCGATCGTGCAGGCGAGACTCTCTTCCTTGCCAAAACTCAATTCTATCGGGCACTACCAGAAATCCTCCCCAATGATCAGGCATGGTAACCAATTCCGGATGTTCATTTAAAAATTTTATCTTATCCTCCAGGACTTTTCTGCTTAATATTCTTTGACTCTGTGGTGAAGCAATGGCAGAAATTCTTGAACCTAAAGGTCTGGAATTAAAATACTCTATAGATTCCTCTGTTTTAATTTTTTCTACTTTCCCTTCAATCCTTACCTGACGTTCCAATTCACGCCAGTAAAAAACTAAACATACAAATGGATTTGATTCCATTTCCAATCCCTTTCTGCTATTATAATTAGTAAAAAATACAAATCCTCTTTCTGAAATTTCCTTCAGTAACAGGTATCTGGATGAGGGTCTTCCTTCATGGTTGACTGTCGAAAGTACCATTGCGTTGGCCTCATTGGCATGCACACTTATGGCTTCATCAAACCAACTTCGGAACTGATCAAACGGAGAATCATTCATTAATTCAGGATCCATTTGGTGGAGCATATATTCCTTACGTAAATCCTTATATTTCATGTAATAACTATTTAGATTGATTTTGAAATAACCAATTATCTTGAATTTTTATTGGTAAAATAAAAAAAGCCGTTCATGATTTTCATCATCAACGGCTCAATTTATAATTTTTATTAAACTAATTATTCAGAAATAACCTCAAAAGCAACTTTAGACACTACTTGCTTATGAAAATCTATTTGAGCATAATAAGTACCTAGTTCTTTAACTTCTTCAAGAATATGGATCTTCTTTCGCTCTACGTCCAGATTACATTGATCCTTTAAGGCTTGTGCAATCTGAACATTTGTGACAGATCCAAAAATCTTTCCGCTGGTTCCGGTTTTGGCTCCAATCTTAAGGGTAACACCTTCCAATTGTGCGGCCAAATCCTTGTAAACATTAAGTTTTTTGTTTTCCCTGATTTCGTCCTGACGCTTAAGTTCATTAAGCCTTCTCATGTTACCCTCAGAAGCTACAATAGCTAATCCTTGAGGTATGAGGAAGTTTCTACCAAAACCCGGTTTAACGCTGACTACCTGATGTTTGTCGCCAACTTTATCTACATCATTTAATAATATAATTTGCATAGACTTAATCTTTTGGTTGAATTATTTAAGAAGGTCTGATAAATATGGAAGAATCGCCAAATGTCGAGCCCTTTTTACAGCTGAGGCAACTCTTCTTTGATATTTGAGTGAGTTACCGGTTAATCTTCTAGGAAGAAGTTTTCCCTGTTCATTGACAAACTGAATTAGAAAATCAGCATCTTTATAATCAATGTGTTTTAGTCCGAATTTTTTAAATCGGCAATATTTCTTCTGTTTTTTTCCAATGTTGGGATTACTGAGGAATTTTATTTCATCTTGCGTGGCCATGTACTTTAAATTAAAATGTGAACAAATTAAACTTCAGGATTTTCGACTTCAGTCGAAACTTCCGCATCAACCGGGGCTGCTGCCCTTGGGGCCTGGTAAGGTCTTCCGGACGGTTCTTTGGCCGGCTTTTCCTTCCTGACTTTTTTGCCAATCTTTCCATTTCTCTTGTCTTCATTGTACTTGACGCCATATTTGTCAAGACTTACTGTAAGGAAGCGCATGATGCGCTCATCTCTTTTCAAAGCCAATTCAACTTTGGCAATGAAAGAACCACTTTCTGCGGAAAATTCGATGCAATAATAAACACCGGTGGACCGCTTGTTGATAGGATAGGCCAATGGCCTGAGTCCCATTTCATCTACATGAACAATGCTCGCACCTTCGGTAACCAGCATATCCTTATAGGTCTGGGCTGTCGATTTAACTTCATCGCCCGACAGCACTGGATCTACGATAAAGCTTACTTCAAAATGTTTCATTTGACTTAATAATTTTTATTAAAGGGCTGCAAAGATATGACTAAGTCATGAAAACCACAAAAAAAATTGATTTTCTGCTTATTAAGTTTTAAAATTGGGCTTTAAGACACCTTTTCGACTGGTTTGAAACTCAATAATCCCATCCCTTATCCTGTATTGGTTTTACAGAAGTATTCTTTTTATGAATCATCCTAACTTTTTGCCGGCGCCAAATCTCTTGAGCCAACAGTCTCGAAATTTGATCCGGTGGGCTTATTTTGAGAATTGTATTAATTACTTTCTCTTCAATATCAAGGCGGTACATATGACTAAAAAGTAATCCGGGATCTTTTTCAAGTAATTCTTCGACTCTTTCCAATATCAATTCTACATAATTTTCTTCCTCAGATGAATCTGATGGAATTTCGGGAGGCAATGGTGGAAGATTTAATTGGGTCATTTGTATCAGTTATTAATTTCCAACAACAAACCTTTAAGATAAGATCCCTCTGGGTGGAAAAGACTCACCGGGTGGTCCGGAGCCTGACTTAGTCTTTTAATAATTTTTATCCTTTTCCCGGATTCGATGCCAGCTGCCACCACTGCACTATAAAATAACTCTTCCGTTACTACCTGTGAACAAGAAAAAGTAAATAAAAATCCAGGGCATTTGATTTTAAGCATGGCCCCCAAATTAAGTCTTTTGTAAGCCTGAATGGCAGTATGTCGTTTAGCTAATGTTTTGGCAAAAGCCGGAGGATCAAGAATTATTAGGTCGAAATCATGATCCTTAATTTGTTTAAAATAGCTGATAACATCTTCTGTAAGGCTCTGGTGCCTATCTCCTTGTAAATCATTTAAATGAAGATTACGTTCCAAGAGCTCCATCGCCTTGGCTGAACTATCAATGGAAACTACCTTAGATGCATTTCCCTTCAAAGCACTCAGACTAAATCCTCCTGTGTAACAAAAAGCATTGAGAACGGACCTTGATTGGGACAACTCCTTAACCAGTAAACGATTGTCTCTTTGGTCCAGGAAAAAACCCGTCTTCTGACCTTGAACTACATTTATTTCATAAAGTAATTCATTTTCAGTGATTTGTGGAAAGCCCTCATTTCCTTTAATAAACTTGTTACCTACTTGACGTGCATATTCTGTGGGAAGACTGTCACAACTTTTGTCAAAAATCGAATTTAGCTTTAATTGATCTATTGCTTCCAATGCTTCAACGATTTGTTCAATATGCCTATGCATCCCAATGGTATGACATTGAATAACCGCCACATCTCTATATATATCGATGATCAATCCAGGTAATCCATCTGATTCTCCATGCGCCAATCTAAATGCATTTGAGATTAATAACCCTGCTGACAAAAGTTTCTGTCGGGACTGAAAAGCTTCCGAAAGTCTGGTTTTCCAAAATTTATCGGAAAAATGCTTAATGCCAAAAGAGAGAATTTTTACGGAAATGCTCCCCAAATGAAAATGTCCGAAGCCTAAAAATTGTCCCTGTTCATCATAAACATCTACCATATCCCCATCAGAAATCTTATGATCCTTTTTGAGAATTGCCCCTGAAAAAATCCAGGGGTGCTGTCTTTTGATGGAAAAGGTTTTGTTTTGATGCAGAATAACTTTCGGTAACTCCATAATGAGGTATTGTCGAGCTCAAATATAGCTCTTTGGAAGCCAAGACTGGGCTGGAAATCATAGTTGAACCTTCAAATCCATAAATTCTTGATGAATAAGCAAACAATTTTCCACCAAAATCTAAGGTTTATTGCAATTTTTTTGCCCAGCTAATGTTTTTGATTTTATTTTGCAGCTTAAATACGATCCATGGAATTGCATGAACTTAACAAAGGAAGCAAAGGAAGATGTTTTGTCTTCTTCCTGATATTTCTATTCCTTTTTATCACCCTACTTGTTTGGGTGTACAATAAAAACTTCCAGCTTAGTTTTTAAAGTAAGTCAGAAATAGACTAATCCTCTTCATTTTCAAACAAGAGGATTGAGGCTATTTCATATTGACCCTCTTTGACATAAAGGTCTATTCCTCCAAGGGAAACTTGTATAGCTTCCTTACTTTTGGCCATTATCATAGCCTCAATTCCGTTTTTAATCAGTTGAATTTTTTTAATCTCAGCCTTATAGCTGTCTCTAAGAGTCATAATTTTCTTCCAACCTTGCATAACAGAGTTTTTTATATAAAAACAAATTTATATATATATTTTAATTAATATGTAATATTTTTAAATAAATATTTCGAAAAATATTAATATTAATATTTTTAAAATACATATAGTGCTTTTATTCAATGTTTTAAATAAATATCTAATTTAGAAAAGAAATGATCCAAATATCCATAAATCCTTACCACAAAGGATTTCCCAACAATAGAATTGCTAAATACCTTTAAAGATTAGGAATATTTAAATAAGGTTGAGAGATAAATATTAAGTTATGATTTGTTATTCATAATGTTTAGAATTTCGTCTATATACTGTCGAGTATTAGACAATCTTGGGACTTTTTGCTGTGCACCAATTTTGTTGCGGAATTTCATCCAATCCATAAAAGTACCTTCCGGAGCAACATTAAGTTTCAAATTCCCCAGAGCCAGACTTTTATACCTTTTTGCCTCGTAATCGGAGTTAAGTCTTTGAAGATTTTGATCCAGAGCTATTGCAAAAGCCTCTGAATCAAGTGGCGATTTTTCAAATTCTATGACCCATTCATGTCCACCCTTACTTGTGCTTTGGAGAAATATAGGGGCAACCGTATATTCCTTTACCATTGCTCCAAAAGATGCACAGGTGTCTGCCAGAGCCTGATCTGTATTGGATACCATTACCTCTTCGCCAAAGACGTTAATAAACTGCTTTATCCTTCCTGTAATTTTAATTTTATACGGATCCGTTGAAGTAAAACTAATGGTATCCCCAATTTTATATCGATATAAACCTGAGTTAGTGGTAATTACCATGGCGTAGTTCTTTCCAATCTCTACTTCTGAAAGCAAATGTGTCTTAGGGTGCTCCTCTTCCCATTCACTCATTGGAATGAATTCATAAAAAACACCATTATCCAACAAGAGAAGCATGTCATCGTGTTCAAAATCATACTGTACAGCAAAATATCCCTCGCTTGCATTGTAAGTCTCCATATAACTCATCTCTGGAGATGGAAAAAATTGTTCGAATGGTTTACGATACGGGACAAAACTCACAGCCCCATGAACAAACACCTGCATATTTGGCCAAACCTCAAGAATGTTATCCTTTCCTGTTAAATCAAGTATTTTTTTGAACAATACCATGGACCAGGTAGGCGTCCCTGCGACCATTGTGATATCTTCCTTACTACATATACTTGCAATTTTATCAAGCTTTTCTTCAAAATTCTCCAAGAGGTTCACTTCAAGCCCAGGGGTAATAAAACTAAGTGCAATGGGATTCAATCGACTAAAAATGACAGCAGAGACATCTCCAACAATACTTCCGGGAAACTCAGGAATGTCATCTTTAAGACTCCCAGCTAGCAAAATACTTTTCCCTGCCACAATTCGTGGATTCTTTAAATTATCATAAAGTCGGGAAACCAGACGCCATCCACCCTTTGTATGACAATCTTTATGATTTTCGTTCGTAACGGGAATATATTTACTCTTATCTGCGGTTGTGCCTGATGATTTTGCAAAATATTTCACCCTTCCAGGCCAAAGTATATCCCTTTCTCCTTTCATCATTCGATGAATATCCGTCTTTATATCATCATATTCAAAAATTGGAATCGCAGTTTTCCAGTCTCCAGCCTCTCCAACATCTTTAAAAGAATACCTTTGGCCCCATTCAGTATTTTCTGCCCTTTTAAGAATTTTCTTTAATTGCTTCCATTGGACATCATGTGGGTGCCTGATAAATTCTTCAATCTCTCCTTTATGAATTTTGAGGTATTGCGCCCAGATTGAGTTAATTAGGTTTTTCATAATTCAAAGACAAGGTAGAATGCCCAAAATTAAAAAATTAACCCACTATATTTTGCCAAATTTATTTTGGAATACTTATTTTATAAATTCTGCCTGGTTTAACTGGCAAATTAGATTTTAATAACCATGGGTTATATAACTTCAATTGTCGATATGTAATATTATTTTGATGAGCAAAATCAGCTAAACTATTCAATGCAGAGTCAACTTCCACAATTTCATATTTATTTAAAGGTTCATAAAGGTCGTCTTCTGTCAGAAAATAACCAAATCGTTCCGGATCTTTCATAATTTCCTTTATAGCCAGTATTCGAAATACATATCTGTTAGTTTCTTCGCTTAAATTCAAGTCATAATAATTGTTCTCCTTTTGCTCATTCATTGCACTTTGAAGAGCGGTTGGACCCATGTTGTATGCGGCAGCAGCTAATGTCCAGCTACCAAATCTGGAATTTAGTTTGGTAAGATATTTTGCAGCGGCCCGTGTGGATTTCTCAAAGTGATTTCGTTCATCTATGAAATCATTTATTTCCAGACCAAATTCGCTTGCCGCTAATTCTCTGAACTGCCAAAATCCTTTTGCTCCTGAAGAAGAAACCGCATTTCTTAGGGAACTTTCTGCTATAGCCAAATATTTAAGATCATCAGGGACTCCTTCCTCTCTAAAGATTTGCTCAATGGTTGGAAAAAATCTTCTACACAACTTAAGATTTAGGATGGTAGAAGAATGTTGGTATGTATTTAACAAAAGTTCTCTATCCAATCTTTCTGCAACATCAAAATATTCAACCGGAACATTTTCTCCTGAAAATGTAATGTGATTCCCCAATTTAATTGCATGAATCTTTTGAGGCAATGGGTCAAATGAAAAGTTATAAGGTGTTTTGGTGGCTACGAATAACGTTCCAACGACTAAAATAAAAACGAAAATAAAAAACACCCACTTAACTCTAATTCTTGAAATTATTTTCTCCATGACCTCACAAAGTTACGTTAATAAAATATAATTATATTCACTTCAATAAATCGGCTCTAAGGCTTTCAATTTTATAACCGTCCTTCGATTTAATTATTGAAAATTCACGCAGGAGGATGGTGTATTTTAATCCACCCAAATTATAAACAAAGTGGTATAATTTGCTTTTACCGTTCTTGCTCTGTTGCGATAACTCCCAAGAATTATTATATTTTAATTGAAGACTGTCAATTAAGTTCAGTTTAATTGGGGTATATCCACTAATCGTTAGAGTTACATCCTTTTGGTCTTCAGAAATATCTATCTTGTATTTTTCTTTCGATTCTGAACTTAACTGATCAGCAAATGCAGACATCTCTGCAATCAGACTTCCTTCCAAATCTTCAAAAGATACAGAAACAAATCCATTCAAATTGTAACTAATATTGTCATTGTTTGCTATATCTTCTTTGGATTTATAATTTAGTGTCTTTACGATCAGATCTGTCTGGAGATATTTATCAGTTTCTTTGATCATTTTCCTATCCTGCTCATTGCTAATTTTACTAATTAAGGTTTCGAGCTTTCCTCTGGAGGATAAGTAATGTACAATATTTCTAAATCTTTCCATTTTCTCTGCGTCCAATTCAATATCTGTTTTCCACAGACCATTATGAACTAGTCCATTCCGGTCTGCAAACTTGTTCAATTGAATTTCCTGACTTTTCCAGGACAATTCATAAACGCTAGTAGGTCCGAAGGCTAAAAGCAAACAAAAAATTGCAAGACTTATGGGAATCAGCTTTAGCTTCTCTTGCTGAAAAACAAAATGCATGCTAATTAGAAATAACCAAAAACCGGCAGCTGCTACTAAAATTCTTTCTTCGGTAAGACCATAATCTAAAATCCTTCTGATAATAGCCACCGCCAAAAGAATCAATACAGGAATAAGTGAAAGAAAAAAATACTTTCTGAACCACCATAAAATCTTAGAGCTGTTGTATTCAGGCAACAAGTAATTCAAAAGATAAGTAAAGACGCCAACCATAGAGAACCCCAGACATAAACTACCTACCCAACCTTCTGGCAAATTCCATTGTAATAAGATCTTCAATCCATAACTGTAAAGAATCAAAAAATATAATATTGTCAAAGGGATTAATATGAATTTTACGACAATCAAATTTTGTTTATAAAAATCAAATTCATCTTTTTCCTGGATTAATTTTTCAGGCAAATTTGCAGCCCAATAGCTTGTACTAAAGAAGCCTATTACCAGAATTGGAATGTCGGAATAAATCTGTTCATACCATTTAAATTCAAATAAAGCCCTTATTGCTGCAACCGCCCCTTCTAGTCCTGCAATTAATAGAATCGTATATAAAACGGTCAAAAAAAGGCTAACAAAGACTTCCTGATTAAAGATCCAAAAGCTGGTGTTTCCCTTTTCTTTTAAAAACCCGGTAAAGGATACCATTAAGACTGAAGCGAAAAAACTCAAAAAACATGAATAACTATATTCAGGAGATTCTATATCACCAGTATAGTATCCCAGGATCACCACTAGAATTATTCCCACAAGATAAAGCAACCATCTATGGAGCTGTGCTTTAAGAATTGACTCATGGATCAATTGTGCCCCTACCAACAATGGAAAACCCACGTGCATGGCAAATAAAATTGGAGTCCAATAATCTGACTTATCCTCATGTCTAAACAACCATAAGTAGATTAAAGTAGCTAAATAAGCCACAGTCAGACTCAATGGAAAACGCCTAAATGCATTTAGTAATGCTGGAATCAAGCCTTCTAAACTCAGAATTTTCATAATTTATGATTAGTTACAATAACGTGCATATTGCCCTATCTTGTACTTTTGACCCTAAATCAATATTTTTTTAGTTTTGGATGCTAACTTGATTAAGGACTTACTGGAACATTATTCAGCACATTATAACCAGTTAGGTTTTATTGATCAGGATCCAATTCAAATTCCACACCGGTACTCAAAACCTGAAGATATTGAAATTATTGGATTTTGGGTAGCTATTCTTGCATGGGGTAACAGAAAATCTATTGTTGCAAAAGGACTTGATTTATGTAGATTAATGGAAGATACACCATATGATTTTATCCGAAATCACAAGGATTCAGATCGGAAAAGGTTCAGTTCATTTATCCACCGTACATTTAATGCAACCGACAGTTATTATTTTCTGGAATTCCTTCAAAATTGGTATGAGAAAAACAAAAGCCTTGAATCAGCCTTTTTGCTTCCTGATCAGCATCAGGGTATAAAAATGGAGAGCATGCTAGAACAGTTTTATCAAAACTTTTTCTCCATGGACCTGGTACCTGGCAGAACCCGCAAACATGTCTCAAGACCAGCAACGGGATCCAGATGTAAACGATTGCTAATGTATCTTAGATGGATGGTCAGAAAAGATGATAATGGGGTAGATTTTGGAATATGGAAAACAATTCATCCATCACAATTAATGATTCCCTTGGACGTTCATGTTGAGCGTTCAGCCAGAAAGCTAGGAATGCTCACCAGGAAGTCATTGGATTGGAAGGCAGTCCGGGAGCTCTCCGATTTCTGTAGTCACCTGAGGCCTGAAGATCCTGCATTTTATGATTACGGACTTTTTGGCATTAGCCTGGAAAACAGAACCCTGGAAAAAAATATTTAAATCAACTACGAACATATTCGTAGTTTTGTCGTTTAGTCATTAATGTTAATTTTTAATTTTATAAATCTTATGCGAAAACAGGTTATTTTAATTGGATTATTGCTGATCTCTTTCAATTGCTTTTCCCAATCGAAGGGAATGAGTGTAAAGAATAAAAAGATTGTAGAAGCTGCCACAAATAAGCCAGCTCCTTCAGATTCAAAAGGTATTTCCTCAAATGTGACCAGTGCCTCTCCTGCCGTATCATCCAATGCAGTTGGAGCCACTAAATTAACAACCGTAGAGGGAATTACAGAATATTCCTTACCAAATGGATTCCGATTTTTGGTTTTTCCCGATAACTCTAAGCAAACCATTACTGTAAACATCACTTATAAGGTGGGTTCCAGACATGAAGCTTATGGAGAAACCGGAATGGCACACTTGTTGGAACATTTGGTCTTCAAAGGCACCCCAAATCACCCGGACATCCCCAACGAGTTGTCCAGTCATGGAGCCAGACCAAATGGAACTACATGGTATGACAGAACTAACTATTTTGAGACTTTCTCCGCAACTGAGGAAAATCTTAAGTGGGCTTTGGATCTGGAAGCTGATCGTATGGTGAATTCCTATATAGCTAAAAAGGACTTGGACAAAGAAATGTCCGTTGTGAGAAATGAATTTGAATCTGGTGAAAACGATCCCGGTGGAGTATTGATGGAAAGAGTAATGTCCACTGCTTTCTTATGGCATAACTATGGAAATACCACCATAGGATCAAGATCAGACATTGAGAAAGTTCCAATTGAAAGACTTCAGGGTTTTTATAGAAAATACTATCAACCGGACAATGCAGTACTTATGGTTGCCGGAAAAGTAGATGAAAAGAAGGTTGTAGATTTAGTAACCGAATATTTTGGTAAAATACCAAAACCGCAAAGAGAGTTAATTCCAACTTACACAGAAGAACCCGTACAAGATGGTGAACGATTGGTAACTTTAAAAAGGGTTGGAGATGTTCAGGTTGCTTCCTGTATGTACCATATTCCCCCAGGTTCCCATCCCGATGCTGCAGCAATGGATATTCTAACAGACATTTTGACAATAGAACCCTCAGGAAGGCTATATAAATCATTAGTTGAGACCAAAAAAGCTTCACAAATTTATGGTTGGTGCGCCACTTTGAACGAGCCCGGGTTTGTTTATTTTAATGCTCAAGTCAGAAAAGAAAGTAATTTAGAAGAAGCAAAAAGTATTCTTTTGAACACCTTAGATCAATTAGGAAGTAACCCAATTTCGAAAGAAGAGGTTGAACGGGCTAAAAACAAACAATTGAAAGACATGGAATTCTTGTCTCTGAATACAGAAAGATTGGGAACTTCAATCAGTGAATATATTGGCATGGGAGATTGGCGTCTCGCTTTCCTTTACAGAGATAACGTTAGAAAAGTCACAGTCGAGGATGTTCAAAGAGTGGCTGCTACATATTTGAAACCATCAAACCGAACTGTAGGTTTATTTATTCCTGAAGATAAGCCTAATCGTGCTGAAATTCCTCAAGCTCCGGATATTGCTGCTTTGCTAAATGGATATAAAGGAGATCCTCCTAAAGCCCAAGGTGAAGAGTTTGATCCTTCGCCTATGAATATTGAAAGCAGGACACACAGAGGACAGGAAAATAAGTCTATTAAGTGGGCCTTCCTGCCAAAATCTACAAAAGGCAATATTGTAAATGCCACATTGACCCTACGAATGGGTGATGAGAAGAGTTTAAAAAATATGGCTTTAGTGAGTCAATTTACTGCTTCAATGCTTGATCGTGGAACTAAATCCATGAGTCGACAACAGCTAAAAGATGAATTTGATCGATTGAAAGCTAGAGTTAATGTTTTTGGTGCTGGCGGACAAGTTAATGTTTCCGTTCAGACCACTAAAGATAACTTACCTGCAGTGATGAAAATTGTTGCAGATGTACTTAAAAATCCGGCATTTAGCGAGAAAGAGTTTGAAGAATTGAGAAATGAACAATTAGCCGGCATTGAAGAACAAAAATCCGATCCACAAGCTTTAGCGAGCAATGCATTAAGTCGTCATTTGAATCCCTATCCTAAAGATGATATTAGATATGTGATGACATTAGAAGAAGAGATTGAAGCGATTAAATCGACTAAATTAGAAGATATAAAAAAATTTCATGCTGAATTTTATGGAGCAAATAATTCAACTCTTGCAGTGGTAGGTGACTTTGATGAACCTGCGATCAAAGCACAAGTGAATAAAGACTTTAGCAAATGGAACAGTAAAAAATCGTATTCAAGAATTGAAGATAAATATATTGATGTTCCAAAAACAGAACTCAACATTGAAACCCCAGACAAAGCAAATGCAATTTTCTTAGCAGGATGTAATTTACAGGTAAAAGATAGCGATCCTGAATACGCAGCAATGGTAATGGGTAATTACATTTTGGGTGGTGGATTTCTGAATAGTCGTTTGGCTACTCGAATTCGACAAAAAGAAGGTATTTCCTATGGTGTAGGCTCTATGTTTTCAGCAGATGCTTTAGACAAGTCAGGTAGTTTTACGGTATATGCAATTTATGCTCCCGAGAATAGGGATAAATTAGAAAAAGCATTTAAAGAAGAAATTGAAAAAATGCTTAAAGAGGGTTTTACTGCTAAGGAACTGGAAGATGCGAAATCCGGCATTTTACAATCAAAAAAGGTTAATAGATCCCAAGATAATAGTTTAGCAAATACACTAAACAGGTACAGTTTTTTAAACAGGAATTTTACTTTTGATGAAGAATTAGAAAAAAAGTTGTCCACTTTATCTGTTGAAGAAGTAAATTCAGCCATGAAAAAGCACATAAGTTTAGACAAAATAAGTATGTTTAAAGGTGGTGATTTTGCCAATAAAATCAAAAAGCCTTAAACTTTATCTAAGTATAAATGATATAAAAGCGGCATCTGGATTTTCCAGATGCCGCTTTTTCATTACATTAAAAATTAGTAAATAGTTACCTGCTTATAATAAATAAAAATAATTCTCAATCCACACTACATGCAAAAATTATTTTTACTTTTAGCCAAATATAAATATCTATGTCAAATCTATACAGCCGTAGGCAGCTGCTTAAACTATTTGGACTCAGCGCAGGTACACTTGCGTTTCCATTTGATGACATTAAAAATAGTTTTGATGAATTGTTCGACAAAGTTGATAAAATTCCCTTTAAGAAAGTTGAAAGAAAGATTACTGCAATCACATTAGGAGCTGGTGCTAGAGGAAATACATATGGAAATTATGCCATCGACTTTCCCGAACAAATTCAAATAGTAGGTGTAGCAGAACCAATCCAAATTAGAAATGACCGATACGCCACAAAACACAAAATTCAAAACGAAAACAGGTTTGTAACCTGGGAACATGTTTTTGAAAAACCAAAATTTGCTGACGCAATAATCATTACCACTCCGGATCATTTACACTTTGGCCCTTGCATGAAAGCTTTAGAAATGGGTTATGATGTTTTGTTGGAAAAACCCATGGCTCAAACCGAAAAGGAATGTAGAGCAATCCTCGCCCAAGTAAGAAAGACAAAAAGAATTGTAGCTATTTGTCATGTGTTGAGATATGCTCCTTATTTTATAAAACTTAAAGAGCTTATTCACAGTGGCGCAATAGGTGAATTGATAAGTATTCAACATTTTGAACCTATCGAACACATACATATGTCGCATTCGTTTGTGAGAGGTAATTGGCACAATTCAAAAGAAACTACGCCCATAATTCTTGCAAAATCTTGCCATGACTTAGACATTATGAGGTGGTTGATTGGCAAAAATTCTAAACATATTTCCGCTTTTGGAAATCTAAAGTGGTTTACCAGTAAAAATGCTCCGGAAGGCAGTTCCAATAGATGTTTAGATGGTTGTAAAGTTGAAAATTCGTGTCCATATTCTGCGAAGAAAATTTACTATGATAAGAGATCCTGGACATATGTATTTGATCTTCCTTTAAAAAAAGAAGAACAAGGCGATGCCATATTAGAATATTTAAAAACTACTAATTATGGAAGATGTGTTTATAAAATGGAAAATAATCAACCTGATCATATTGTTTGTTCCATTTTATTTGACGATGACATAACTGCTAATTTCAGTATGGAAGCCTTTACTTCATACGGTGGACGAAGAACAAGAGTTATGGGTAGTATGGGTGATATAGTTGGTGATATGTCAAAATTTGTCTATACTGATTTCCGGACTGGAAAAACTATGGATTGGGATACTAATCAGATTGACGATGGTATCTATAAACATCATGGACATGGTGGTGGAGATTATCGACTAATGAATGATTGGGTAGCCGCAATTTCTGCACAAAATGAAAATTTACTCACTTCGACAATTGACGCATCCATAGAAAGCCACATTATGGGATTTGCTGCAGAAAAAAGTAGGTTAAATAAGAAAACAATACAAATAATATTATAATTAACTATTTTAACGAATGACTCATAAGTATGTTAAATTTCTAATTAAATACAATTCAATTGTATTGCTTTTAGTAATGTTCAGTTGCAAGGTCAAAAATGTTGCTGATCCTAATAAAAGTAATTCAATTGATCTGAATTCAATTCTTCAAGTAACTCAATTAATTGACCAAAATCCTACATCTGATAGTCTTTATATTAAAAGAGCTCAATTGTATCTTGAATCCCAACAAATTGATTCAGCTATTTCAGATGCTAAAAAATCAATCGAACTGAATTCAAAGAATCCTAAATACTACTATTTTCTATCTGATGCATATATCCTAGCTCTAGACTCTAAAAATGCATTAACTGTTATGGAT
>Ga0268298_10000606_pt1 | contig 45549 bp, 38 predicted proteins | sample WWTPWeurt_MetaG_FD_194462 | JGI IMG/M metagenome (GOLD analysis project Ga0268298, IMG submission 194462) | Activated sludge microbial communities from WWTP in Nijmegen, Gelderland, Netherland - WWTP Weurt | ecosystem: Engineered > WWTP > Aerobic digester > Activated sludge | place...
AAGAAGTCGTAAATGGAGGGCACAACCCTGGGGTACTCGGTGCCGGTTCCCAGGTTTTCATCGCCAAACAATTCCATGAATGGCTGGAAGGCTGGGTTGGCGTTGTTGATATTGACCATGATCAGTTCTTCCAGAACCATCTCGCGGTGCGAGCGGCCCTCGCTGCTGTCGCTCAGATATTCTTGCAGGCTGATCGTGTCCCGGTAGACCCCAAGCGGGGGGAATTCCTGACAGAAGCGTTCGAGGACGGTATTAATCGCCGCTGCGCCCATTTTGTCTTCCAGCCAGGCCAGGGCGTTGCTCATGACTTCCGGGTTGCGCTCCTGGCGGTAGACGGCAATCACCCGGTGGAGCAGTTCATCAATCAAACCCATGGCATTGATCTGCCCGGCGCTGACCGCAGTCTCCGGAAAATTGACCAGATCGCGTCTGTCATTCATCTTTTGGGCAAACTGGCGGGCTGCCGCAAAGTTTGCCAGAATGACATTGCCGTTCAGCGCAAACAGCGCTTCGTCAAATTGGTACAGGTCTCGGGACTGACGAGAGATATGGAATTCCATAATTTTGTTCACAGCAGTGATTAACCTTTCTTGGGTTCCGGGTATTCTATGAGGGGTTCAAGCAGAATCAAATTGATGAATTCGCTGACAATATGTGGGTCAAAATGTGAGCCAGACTGCTGGCGTAAATACTCAATCACTTTATCAAAAGGCCAGGCAGCCCGGTAAGCCCGGTCAGAAATCAGTGCGTCCCAGACATCCACGATGCTAAAAATGCGCGCCGACAATGGAATCTCGGAACCTTTTAACTGCAGGGGGTAGCCTGTGCCGTCCCATTTTTCATGGTGGCCATACGGTACCGCCAGCGCAGTTTGTAAGAAATCAATCTCGCAGAGCATTTCCCGGGCATACTCTGGATGATTCATCATTATCGTCCGTTCCTCCGGGCTGAGCGGGCCGGGTTTGCGCAAGATCGTATCGGGTATCCCAATTTTACCAATATCGTGGAGCAGCGCACCGCGATAAATATCCGTGAGCTGGGTTTTATCCAGCCCCAGCCGTTTCGCCAGGCGCACCGCCAGGGATGAGACCCGGCGGGTGTGGCCTTCCGTTTCGTGGTCGCGCATGTCGAGCGCTTTGGCCCAGCCCTCCAGCGTGCTGTCGTAGGCGACCTCCAGGATCTGATTTGAATGCTGCACATTTTCAAACAGACGGGCGTTTTCAATCGCAATCGCGGCGCTGTCGGCGATTGCAGATAGCAAGTTGAGGTCGTCTTTTGAAAATGCGCCCGACAAAAGCCGGTTATCCACATAAATCAGCCCGGTCATGTTCCCCTTATAGTTCAATGGGACGCACAAAATTGACCGCAGGCGCAGCACCAGAACGCTGTTCTGGGTGTTGAAACGCTCGTCTTCCAGCGCATCCGAGATCAGGATGGCCTTGCTGCCCAGTTTGACTCGCTCGATGATGCTGGTCGAGATCTGGTAAGACGGATCCGAGATATTTTGCTGCTCCAGGCCGCGCGCCACTCGGAAGGCAAATTCACCCGCCTCGTTTTTTAGCATCAAAAAACCGCGTTCGGCATGCAGGGCGGTGATTACTTCGTCCAAAACATGGTGCAGAACCTCGCTCAAATCCAGAGACGAGTTGAGGCTCTGGGAGATATGGTAGAGCAGTTCTAAACGGGCGGGGTTTGTATTGGCATCCATAGCGTTAAGAGGGTGGTAAACGGCGAATAATAACCAGGGTAATATCGTCAAACGCGTCGCTGTCGTTGATGAACTCCTCCAGGGCCAGCTCAATGGCGGCGGCCATCTGTTCGGCCGAAGCGCCCTGGTTTGCCAGAATCACCTGCTCCAGGCGCTGCAAGCCGAAGTCCTGGCGCTGGTTGTTGAGGGCATCCGTCGCCCCGTCAGTATAAGCAATCAGCATTTCACCCGGCTGGAGTTCAAGAACTTCCTGCTGGTAGTGGGTGGTTTCATCGATGCCCAGGGGCAAACTGGGCATGCGCAGCCGGGCGATAGGCGCTTCCGCCTGCGGGCGTAAAAGGATTGGCGGTGTATGCCCTGCGTTTACATATGTCAGCCGGCCCGAAACCGGGTCCAGGGAGCCATAAAACAGGGTTACGAACATACTCTTGTAGGAATCGGCGTTGATCAGCGCATTGGCATGGGTCAGCGCCTCGGCGGGGGTGTGGAGGGTCGAGATGCTGGCGCGCAGGGTGCTGCGGGTGAAGGCCATAAAGAGGGCCGCCGGCATCCCCTTGTCGGTGACATCGGCAATCACAAACCCCAGCCGGTCTGGCCCTTCAGCATGCAGCGGGATAAAGTCATAAAAATCGCCAGCCACCTGGCGGGCGGGCAGCCAGCGCGAGGCGATTTCCCAGCCCGGCAGGTCGGGGGTGCTGCGCGGCAGCAGGCTGGTTTGCACGCTCCGGGCGACCGCCAATTCTTTTTCCATCCGCCCTTTTTCAACTGCCACCTCATACAGGCGGGCATTCTCAATCGCAAACCCCACCACAGAAGCAAATGTAACCAGCAGTTCCTGGTCTGCCAGGCTGAACCCGCCCGGCTTGTTGAACACCTCAATCACCCCCAATGGCCTGTCGTTGACGACCATGGGTGTAGCCACTAAAGATTCGGAGCGGAACCCGCTTTTCAGGTCAAACTCAGGTGAAAAACGTTCATCCTGGTACAGGTCATTTATGATCAGCGGCTGGCAGTGCTCAGCCACCCAGCCGACGATCCCCTTGCCGCGTGCAATCCGGAACGGACTGACCGCAGCAGCAAAAGCTCCCACCGCCACCTGGAAAACCAGCTCATCGCCTTCGATGGTTAGAATCGAAGCCGCTGCCGCACCAAGCAGCCTGACCACACCTTCCGTGCTGACTTTCAGCACCCGTTTGGTGTCGAGGGTTGCCGTAATCTCCTGGCTGATGAGGTAGAGAAAATTCAAAGCTTCGAAACGTTTTTTTGTTTCGCGGTACAGGCTGGCATTTTCAATTGCAATCGCAGCGTTGGCCCCGATGATCGTCAGCAGCTCCAACTCAGCCGGCGTGAAAACAGCTTTTTGAACCCGGCTGTCGACATAGATGATGCCCTGAATTTTTTCTTTGGTTTTGAGCGGCACGCACAAGATCGAAACCAGCTTGAGCAAGATCACACTTTGATGTTCGTTAAAGCGGCTGTCGCTCTGGGCGTCACTGGTCAGGAGGGGCTCCCCGCTGCTCAGGACAGTGTCAATCACACTTCGGGCGACCTGGAAATCCTGGGAGACAATTGTGCCAACATCAATCCCGCTGCTGACGCTCACCTTCATCCCCGGCGCAATGGCGGTCACATCCTGGGGTTGGTCGCCGGATCCGCCTTCTTCCAGCAGCAGCACAAAACCACGCTCGGCGTTGGTCAGGCTGATGACATCCTCCATGACTCTTTGCAGAACCTCGTCCAGGTCCAGCGAAGAGTTGAGGTCCAGCGCCAGGCGCATCAATAGCCCCATTCTATCTTGGGATAATGTCATACCTTTATTATAACCCGCCAGGATACTTGTGGGGTTTGATTTTGCCCAAACTCCACAGTCTTTCATTGCTTTAAAAATTGGCTGCGAATGAATTTGAAATCCCCCGTAACTTTTCTGATTTGATTTATACTTAATAGAAGATGAGTGAAACTGTCGGGACTTTAATTTTATTCTCACAATGACTGGCATTCCCGAACTACCGGCCCTTTAGCAAATTGAAGAGCACCATCTGAATAAGTGGTGGCAGTTGGGTGTTTTTTGCGAGCTTCGCCCGCAAAAAACACCCAACACCCCTCTTTATTAGGATGATACGTTGAAGAGACAAAAAGATCAGGAGAAATTATGAAGAAGCTTATTGATACATTTTCTGGGATACTTGTCTTGATCGTGCTGGCTGCGGCTGTGTTTGGCGTTTCTTTGGGCCAGTCTTACCTGATCCGGTTTACGAGCGATTTGTTTGCGCCGCGCTACCCAGCGCCGATTGCTGAAAGCGCCGCTGGGGGCGTGGTAATCTCAGCGCCTGGGCAGGAGCCTGCCCAGGTGGCCAGCCTGCCGGACCCAACCCCGGCGCCAGCCGAGCATCCCTGCACCGACTGCGACCTGGTGGATGCCGTCACGGGCGCCCCGGCAGCCTGTGAGACCTGCCACGAGAATGTCCGCCCCACCATCCATTTCCAGGGAACCTGCTCCACCTGCCACAGCTCCGGCGCCTGGAAACCCGCTCGTTTTGACCACCAGGCCAACCAGGCAGTGGACTGCCAGACCTGTCACGAACCCTACCGGCCGCTCAATCATTATGTCGGGCAGTGTTCGACCTGCCACACACCCGCAGGCTGGAAACCGGCCAGTTTTGACCACCAGGCCAACCAGCCCCTGGACTGCCAGGCCTGCCACAAGGCGCGCCGGCCGGCTGTTCATTATGAGGGCCAGTGTTCGCTCTGCCATACCACCGCCGGCTGGAAACCAGCCAGTTTTGACCACACCGGCGCTGTGACTTGCGCCGGCTGCCACGAACCAAAACGCCCGGCCGGTCACTATTCCGGCGACTGCTCGCTCTGCCATCAGCCCGGCGGCTGGCTGCCGGCCAGTTTCAACCATACAGCGGCGGGCGTCACCACCTGCGCAAGCTGCCACGAATCCAAACGCCCGCCCAGCCACTACCCGGGCGACTGCTCGCAGTGTCACAAGCCCGGCGGCTGGAAACCAGCCAGCTACAACCACAGCGCGGCGTCCACCTGCGCAAGCTGCCACGAATCCAAACGCCCGGCCGGTCACTACCCCGGTGACTGCTCGCTCTGTCATACACCCGGCAGCTGGAAGCCCGCCGGCTACAACCACAGTTCGGCGTCCACCTGCGCCAGCTGCCACGAACCAAAACGCCCGGCCGGTCACTATTCCGGCGACTGCTCGCTCTGCCATAAGCCCGGTGGCTGGCTGCCGGCCAGCTTCAACCACAGCGCGGCGGGCGTCACCACCTGCGCCGGCTGCCATGAAGCCAAACGCCCCGCCAACCATTATCCCGGCGACTGTTCGCTCTGCCATACCCCCACCGCCTGGAAACCGGCCAGCTTTAACCACGCCCCGGCGCTGGCTCAAAACTGCCAGGGCTGCCACGCCAAAAACCGGCCGGCGGTCCATTATGCCCCCCAGTGTTCGTCCTGCCATACCACCAACGCCTGGCTGCCGGCCAATTTCAACCACTCGGCGGTCGGCGTCACCACCTGCGCCAACTGCCACGAAGCCAAACGCCCCACCGGGCACTACCCTGGCGACTGCTCTGCCTGCCACACGCCGGGCAAATGGCTGCCGGCCTCATTCAACCATGCCGGGGTCACCACCTGCGCTGGCTGCCACGCAGCCAAACGCCCCACCGGTCATTACGGCGGCGACTGCTCATCCTGCCATGTCCCGGCGGGCTGGCTGCCGGCGAACTTTAACCATGCTGCAGCCGGTGTCACCAGCTGCGCCGGCTGTCACGAAGCCCGCCGCCCGGCTGGCCATTACGGCGGCGACTGCTCGGCCTGCCACAATCCCGGCGGCTGGTTGCCGGCCAACTTCAACCACGCCGCGGCCGGCGTCACCACCTGCGCGGGCTGCCACGAATCCCGCCGCCCGGCCGGTCACTTTACGGGCGACTGCAGCACCTGTCACAGTTACAGCGGCTGGCTGCCGGCCAATTTTAACCACACCTTCCCCAGGGATCATCATAATGCGCCATCCTGCGCCTCCTGCCACCCGAACGGCGGTTCGGCCTGGACCTGCTTTGGCTGCCACAACGAGTCGGAGCTGACCAAGCACCACGCCGAAAAAGGCATCTCGGACATTGCCACCCGCTGCACCGAGTGCCACCCGGATGGTCGGAAGTGAGCCAGTAATCGCTATGTTAGCGCCTAAGAGATTTTTGGTGTTTTTTGGGTGGCGCAGCCACCCAAAAAACACCAAAAATAACCTCTTTTCGACCTGACCCGAACTGGGGTTAGGTTATGCAAACCCGGACCCCCTCGGAATCTCCCCCTTTGCCCCATATCTGATCCGATTGTCCGAAACGCTGCTTATCAGCGTCCTCTAAAGTTATACCCGCAATTTCCTTTTTTGTAACCTGTGGAAATCCACAGTCCGCCACTGTGGATTTCCACAGTGGCGGACTGTGGTTTTCCACAGTTGATCTTTATGGGCTTCATTGGTACACTCGTTGTGAGACGTTTGGGGACATTTCTTGCTCAATCCCCTCGCCTTTGAGGTCATCGCCCATGAATATTAATTACCCCCCTCGCCCGATCCGTCTTTTTCCATATTTTTTGATCCTGGTTACGCTGGGATTATTGGTGTGGGCGAGTGTTTTGCAGATGCGCCACCCGGTCAGCGGGGCAAACTGGGTTTATACCACCGGTCTGGTGGATTTGGTCGAACCTGGCAGCCCGGCCAGTTCATTCCTGAAAGTCGGGGACCGGATTGTGGAAATTAATGGGGTGGGGGTTTATTCTGCCCGGGCGTTCCCAGGTATGCAGGCTGGCGATGCGGCGGAACTGCTGATCGAACAGGATTCGCAGCGCAAAACAATATCCTTTGTCCTGGCGCCGCCCTCCGCCGTGATCGTTTTTGAACGGATGCAGCCTGTCATCGTGGCAGCCTTTTTCTGGCTGCTTGGGCTGGCTGTGATTGTCTTTGGGGCTGGTGGTCTGGGTTCCGGCTCATTTTTCCTGTTCACCCAGTCCATTGCCGTCACCCTTTCGCTGGGTTCGTTGGACGCCATTGGCCCTTATTTCACGCTGCCGCTTTTTCGGGTGGCTCTAATCTGGTTTGGTCCAATTGCGGTGCTGGCGCATCGCAATTTTTTGCTTTCCAGAAGGCGCGACTGGCGCTATTGGAGCCTGTTCTCTGTTCTGATGATCGTCAGTCTGGCATTGACCGGGCTGTATTTGCCCCAGACCAACCTCCAGCAAGGGGTGGTTTCCGAAAGTGATCGTCTTTTGCGCCAGCTGATTTTCGCCTGGGCCGGGCTGAATTTGCTGGCCCTGCTGGGGTTGGTGGTGTATGCAGCCCTGACCGAGCGCGACCTGGTAGTGCGTAAAAGAATTACCACCGTCACCCTTTCCGCTTTGTTGGGCTTTCTGCCAATTGTGCTGCTGTCGATTTTACCGACCGCCCTGGTTGGCGACATGATTGTGCATTCACGGATCACCTTTTTGTTGATGATCCTGCTCCCCATGGGCTATGCATATGCCGTTTTCCAGCAGCGCCTGATCGCCGTGCAGCGTTATGTCAACCGGGCTGCCGCCTATGCGGCGGCGGCGATCCTGGTGGCGACAATTTTTGGTCTGGTTTTTCTGGGTTCAAAACAAATGGGGCTGGCCAATACCCAGGCTGGCGCCAGCCTGGAGATTGCGGTCTTTGTGCTCCTGGTTTTCCTGGCTAATCCGCTTTACCAGGCGCTGTTTCGCCTGATCCACCGCGCTTTTTATGGATCGTGGTTTTTAGATGAAAATGTGGTCGAGCGTTTCAGCAAACAGCTTTACCAGGATACCAGCCCGGACCTCCACGCCATTGCTTCAACCCTTTGTCAGACCCTGCAGCCGGCGCTGCAGTTGGAATATACCCATCTGCTCCTGTTTGATGGGCATTTGATCACCCATGCTTTCGGCGCTGACCCTGCCCTCCAGCCCCCGGCAGTCCAGGTTCCTCAGGCCGCTGAAGTTCTGGCGCTGTTTGTCCAGGAAGGCCAATCTTCCGGCATTATCCAGGAACTCCCGGTGATCCCGGCCCTGAGCGCGGCCGTGCGCCAGCAGATCTTTGGGGCCAAACCGCACCTCTGGGTCTTGCTGCGCGGGCGCAACTTCCCGTTGGGTGTGCTGATCTTAAGCAGCCGGCGGGGGGCCGAAGACCTGACCGTTCAGGAGATCCAGTCAGCCCGGCTCCTGGTCGAACAGGCTCAGGGGATGATGGAAAACCTGCTGCTGCTGACAGAGACCCGTGAAAACTCGGAGCAAATGCGCGACCTGTACCGCCAGATTTTGAGCTCCCGCAACAAAGAGCGCCAGGATATGGCCCGTGAACTTCACGATCACACCCTGCAGGGTCTGGTTGGTTTGAATTACCTGCTTTCAGGTTTACGCCGCAGTCTGAATGAGAGCGATGTCCTGAAGGTCAACGATGCCCAGGATGAAATTGGCATGATGATGGCGGAGATCCGAGAGATCGTTTCGGGTTTGCGTCCGGCTGTCCTGGATTCGTTTGGGTTGGTAGGCGCGCTGCAGACCCGGATCGAGATACTGTCTCCCAGAGCGCCGTTCAAGATCCGCTTTCATCTCGATGATCCGGGCAAGCAGGAAGTCCCCGACAACCTGGCTCTGTGCGCCTATCAGGTCTTTCAAGAGGCGATTCAAAATGTACTTAAGCACGCTGAGGCCAGCCTGGTGGAAGTCCATCTGGAGCTTACCCGCCAACGGCTGACCTTGACCGTCCGCGACAACGGCAAAGGGTTTGCCGTCCCGCAGCGCCTGAGCGGGCTGGCTGTTGAGCAGCACTTTGGGCTGATTGGCCTGCGCGAGACGGTTGAGGTGGTGAACGGCAGTTTCGCGGTGGAAGCTGCACCGGGAAAAGGCTGCTGTCTGACGATTATTCTTCCCATTCCTGAAACGATTCTGGACAAACCAACCAACGATGATGAGACCAGGGAGGTAAGATGATTAACATAATTATTGCCGATGATCACCCGATCGTCCGTTCCGGGATTAAGAACGAAATTACCCTGGAGGGCGATATTCAGGTCATTGCCGAAGCCGGGGATGGCGATGCTGCCCTGCGCAAGGTGCAGGAGCTTCACCCGGATGTTTTACTGCTGGATATTTCCATGCCCGGCATGCGCGCAAAGGATGTGCTGGTTGAGATTAAAAAAACGACCGCCTGCAAGGTGCTGGTATATACCGCCTTTGGCGATTCGGATACCGTTCTGGGGATGTTGAAGGCCGGCGCCGATGGCTTTATCCTGAAACAGGAAGACTCTGTGCAGCTCTCCCGCGCTGTTCGGGCGCTGGCTCAAGGCGGCAGCTGGTACAGCGTTGAGATCCCATCCTTCGCCACGCTCTTGACCTCCAGCGCCCAACCGGCTGGCAGCCAGGATGGCGCATCGATGTTCACCGGGCGCGAGCGCCAGATTCTCCAATTCGTGAATGAAGGCAAGCCCAACAAGGCCATTTCCCTCGAACTGGAAATCTCAGAGCGCACGGTTGAATATCACCTGTCCAAAATCATGGCGAAGTTGAATGTGAAATCCCGGCTTGAAGTCGGCCTGTGGGTCAAGTCGAATCCGTCTTTCACCACCTCGCCCTGAACACCCATCCCGTGCCAGCCTACTCATAACATAATTTTCTGGCCGATGTAGGGGCGAGCCCGCTTGGCTTTAATCGAAAAATTGCCGTTATAACAAGGGTCGCCCGGTTTGACCAAACTGGGCGACCCTATCTATAATGGCCGCGCCAAATCACATGCCAGCCGGGCTCGCCCCTACCCCCGATGCCTGAGGTTTCTTTAAGGCTTCCCCATCCTCCCCCAAAAAAGAACCTTTATTGCTATAATCGCCCTCTGGAGGCGCGTATGTATACCAACATCATTTCTGTGACCGAATTACAAACCCACCTGGACGACCCCAACTGGGTGCTGGTGGACTGCCGCTTCAGCCTGCAGGACCTGCAGCGCGGCCGGCGGGATTATCAGACCGCCCATATCCCCGCTGCGGTCTATGCCGATCTGAACGCTGATCTCAGTTCAACCCCCATCAAAGGCCAGACAGGCCGCCACCCGCTGCCTTCCCCCGAGGCGGCTGCAGCCACATTCTCGGCCTGGGGCATTGGCCCCGGAGTGCAGGTGGTGGCGTATGATGACGCCGGCGGCGCTCTGGCCGCAGTCCGTTTGTGGTGGCTGCTGCGCTGGCTGGGCCATGATGCTGTGGCTGTCCTGGATGGCGGCTGGCAGGCCTGGCAGCGGGCGGGGCTGCCCACCCGGGCCGGCCTTGAAAATCCGCCTGGGCGGACCTTCATTCCCCAGATCCAGCCCGCACTGGCAGTCAATGCGGCTGAAGTGGACGCCCTGCGGCTTGACCCGGCCTACCGCCTGTGCGACAGCCGGGCCGCCGAACGCTACCGCGGCCAAAACGAGACAATCGACCCGGTCGCCGGCCATATCCCCGGGGCCATCTCAACCCCCTACGCCGAAAACCTGAACCCCGACGGCACCTTCCGTTCGCCCGCCGAACTGCGCCAGCGGTTCGAGGCCATCCTGAGCGGCGCCCCGGCCGGGCAGGCTGTCTTCTACTGCGGCTCGGGTGTGACCGCCATCCACAACATCCTGGCGTTGGAAACCGCCGGGCTGGGCCAGGCCAGGCTCTTCCCCGGCTCGTGGAGCGAGTGGATCACCGACCCCAGCCGGCCAGCCGCGATTTAAATAAAGAGACCGTTTACGGCGCAGCCGTAAACGGTCTCTTTATATTAACCCCAGTTCGGGTTAGGTCGAATAGAGGTTATTTTGGGTGTTTTTTTGGTGGCGTAGCCACCCAAAAACACCCAAAAATCTCTTAGCCCGAACTGACGTTTTGTTAGGTATTCTGGAAGCGCGAGTCGTCCAGCTCTTTTTTGAGCTTGTCTTCTTCGCTCTGCCCCTGCACCTGGGCTTCACCGCCGGCGTTTGCCAGCTCAGCAGCTTCAGCCGCTCGCAGCGCTGCCAGGGGCACATGGCGCACCATGCTCCACTTGCCGCAGTGCGGGCAGTAGTCCAGGGCGCCCATCACCAGGTTGACCTTGAACGGGTGCAGGGCAAAAGGCCGGCTGCATTTTGGGCAGATCGTGCCGCCCGTCAGCCCGTAATTACGCTGGGCGCCCAGCGGCGTCTTGCCTTTGCGCCGGTCCATCAGCATCGGGATCACAAAGCCCAATCCGACCACCCCGAAAATGACGATAAACAGTGGGCCGACCATAGCCAGTACCTTACCGGGCACATCTGCCGCAGGGACAAAGTTGGTCGTATAACGGTTTGAAATCAAACCCTGGGTTTCATCGTACCCGTACCCAATCGCAAAGACGGTGTGAGCGCCGGCCGGGTAATTATCTGTGCTGAACTGGTACGCAAAAGGCGCCTGGGTATCTTCGCCCATTTTGGTCTCGTCAATATAAAAAACCACCCTGCGCACACTTTCGGGCGGGTTCTTGACATGAATGCTGAAGATGCCCTGGATTTCGCCAGTGCCGCCGTAGCCATTGTCGCGGCTTAACGTGATGGTCAGGTCGGATGTGCTCTGGGCGGCTGCAGCCTGGAAGGCCCCAACCAGCAGAAGAGCTGCAAGGATGAATGTGAAGAGTTTTTTCATGGTCTTTATTTCCAGCGAGAGAGGATATTTTCGCGTTCAAACAATTGAATGGACAGGTACACCAGGAAGGCATCAATAATCCCGATGATCACCGCTGCCACCAGGATCAGGCTCTGGGTCAGCAAAAACAGGCCAAACATCTGGCCCATGAAGATCCCCACCACCGGCAGAATGACCAGGGCCGAGATCTGCTCTGCCACGCGTGGGTCGTTCACCCGGGATGAGACGATCATGCTGAAATTGACCGACAGGATGGCGGACAGCGGCCCGATCAGGATCACCGCCAGCAGCCACATCGGGTTGATCAGCGCCCCGATCACATTCGGGTCGCGCGAGATGATAAACGCCCCGGCGGCAAAGATCCCAAACCCCAGCCAGGTTGCCAGCACCGCCGGGATGACCGCCGCCAGGTTCTTGCCGATCAGCAGCTCGGCTGTGGTGATCGGGGTTGCCAGCAGCGGCTCCAGCGTCCGGCTGGTTTTTTCGCCCACGATCGAATAGGCGGCGATGTTGACCGGGATAAACAGCGGTACGATCATGAACATGATCATAAACGAGCTGACCATGTACACCTGAAAGCAGGCACCGCCGCTCAACTGGCTGCCGCAGATAGCGGCAAACTGGGCGGGCAGCTCCGAATTCGCCGATTCAGATATACCTTCATTCTGGAAAGTTGCCAGCATCACCAGCGGGATTGCGGTCATCAGGAGCGGCATAAAGATGATCGACGAAATAATCATCTTGTTTTTGAAAATCTCCGCCCATTCTTTGCGGATGATGGTTTTAATTTTTTCAAAGTCCATAGCTTACTTTTTGCCTTTCGCTCAGCCGGTTTGGCTGTTATGCCGCGGCTTTGCGGATGAACTGGAGATAAACATCTTCCAGCGAGTGGCGCAGCTCGCCCACGAATTGAATTTCTGCGCCGCTGTTGACCAGAAGCTGGATAATTTGGGGATTATAGGTTTCCGGGTCTTCCAGGGTTACAACCAGTTTGCTTTCCACCGCCCTGGCTTCGCGCACGAAGGGCAGCGCCTGGACCTGGGCGGCCATTTCGGGGGTGGCGCTGCGCAGGTGGAAAACCACCTTGCGCCCAAAGATCTGGCTGCGCAGGTTGGCGGGGGTGTCCACCACCAGCAGGCGGCTCTTAAACACGCCCACCCGGTCGCACAGCCGGTCGGCTTCGTCCAGGTTGTGGGTGCACAGGAAGATGGTCCGGCCCTGGGTGCGCAGTTCGGCGATGAAATCACGCACCAGCCGGGCTGCTTCGGGGTCCAGGCCCGAGGTGGGTTCATCCAGGAACATGATCCGCGGCTCGTGGAGCATGGCCCGGGCAATCGCCAGCTTTTGCTTCATGCCTTTGGAGAAGGTCCCGGCTTCATCCTGGCGGCGCTCCCACAGGCCCAGCATGCGCAGGTATTTTTCCACCTGGCCTTTGACGTCCTTCACTTCATACAGGCGGGCGTAAATTTCCAGGTTGAATTCGGCGCTCAGGTTGTCGTACATCCCGGGGGTTTCGGTCAAAATCCCCACGCAGCGCCGGATTTCCTGGTCGTCTTTGCCGGTGGTGAAACCGTTGACCACTGCCTTGCCCGAGGTCGGGCCGATCAGACTGGTCAGCATGCGCACTGTGGTCGTCTTGCCTGCCCCGTTGGGGCCCAGGAAGCCAAAGACTTCGCCTTCGGCAACTTCCAGGTTCAGGTTTTCGACCGCCACGGTAGTGGTTTCTTTGGTTACAAATTTTTTGGTCAGGTTTTCGGTTTGAATCATGGTTTATCCATACTTTGTTTGATCGAGGTTTTCCTCGTTTTCTACAATCGGGGTGATCTTCAGCGGGAGCGGGGCAGGGGCGCTTACCGCTTCGGGGGCGGGCGGCGGCTCCGGGCTGCGCAGGGCGAAAATAATCCAAAGACTGATCAGCGCCAGCCCGCCCAGCATCACCTCAGTGGCATATGCCGCCCACGAGTAGGTTTTTAGTACTTCCATCATCACCAGGGCGGCAAAGTTCACAAAGGTGTGCCAGCCAACCGCCAGCCACAGCCAGCGTAACTGGCCGCGCCGGAAGACCTGCAGCACCAGGATGGCGTTGGCGATGTGGAGCGGCAGGGTGAAGACCCGCTCTACGAAACCCATCAGCGACATCAGCCAGGGGGTGGACCAGTATTGGTTGACCTGGGTTTGAGCCAGGCTGACCTGCTCCGCGCTCAGGTTGGGCATCAGCAGGGTCAGATCTTTGCCGGCCAGACTGACCAGTTGGAGATAGGTCATAAAGATCATAAAGCCCACGATGATCGCTTCGATCCCGCCGTGGCCTGCGCCAAACAGCAGGGCCCGCCGCCAGGAGCGGTCTTCTTTGATCCAGCGCGCAAAAACCAGGTAGCGCGCTGTTTCTTCAAACAGGCCGGCGCTCAGGCCGAACAACGCTGCCACCAGCATTGTCCTGACCAGACCCGATGGCACTGCCGGCAGGACGACGTCAATCACCAGCGGGTTGAGGACATAGCTGTTGAACGGGATGTGCAGAACCTGCGAGCCGACAAACGTCAGGGCGCCGATCCAGTACAGGCGCCAGTTCAGTCCGAAGCGGCGCGTGATAAAGATTCCAGTTCCGAGTGCCAGGAGCAGGGTCAGAATGGCGGCGAGGGGGTATAAGACATAGAGTGGGTTCATATCAATACTTTCTGGTGGTGTGTCTCTTTGAGCTGGCGCTTTGCTAAAGCATCAGCAGAGACGGCGCCAGTCCTTTTGAGATCCGACTATCTACCAGTATAATATCTTTTGAAAAACTTCACAAGCGATGTTTATGCATTTCTTAAAGTCGGGGTTTGGGGTGTTTATTGCGGGCGTTTGCCCGCAATAAACACCCCAAAATCAACTCCCGTCCGCGCTGGTGCCAGGGTTCCCGGACATTCCGACTACCCAGCAAGAAAGCCGTGAAAACGATTTGATCAAAAGATGAAGCCTGCACCGTACAATTTCGATCCCGACGCCCTATTTCAGCCGCCCAACCCAACCCTGGAGTTGGAGTGGATGCTGCAGAGCCCCCAGGTTTCAGACAACCAGCTCATCCGTGCCTGCCTGACCAACCTGTATTCCGACCTGATGGCCCTGGCGCTGCTCCTGCTGGGTGAGCGCCAGAAAGCCTTCAACGCCGCCGCCGATGCCATCTGCGACGCTGTTCACCAGCGCCGCCATTATTGGGCCGGGATCAGTGGGCGCGCCTGGGTTTACCGGTTTTTGCTCCGCCGCTGCCGGCAGCCCCTCTGGGGAGCCAGCAAGTTAAGCCGGGCTGCGCTGCGCCTGGTGCTGTGCGACGCCCTGAATCTGCAGCCGGTCGAAGCAGCCGGCGTGCTGGGCGAAAAACCGGCTCATGCCGAAGAACGCCTCCAGCACGCCCGCCAGCACCCGCCCGCCGAACTGCCGGCGCTGCTGGCCCAGGTCAACTCGAACCGCCAGCCGCTGGATCCGGAACAGCTCGATCAGATCCTGGTGGTGATCCTGCAGGAATCGGCCCGCCTCCTGCGGCTGGCCGCCAGCTGGAGCCGCATCCGTCAGGCGGCCCTGGTGGTGCTGGTTTTGGTGGGCGCCCTCGGCTTTTACCGGGTCTGGCTGGGCACAGATCGCCCAACCCCGGCGCCGGCCCCGGCTCCCACCCTCTCTGCCGGCCTGCCTGCCCCCACCCAGGCGCCGCCAGCAAGCCCGACCCCAGACCCAACGCCCACCCTGTCTGCAGGCCCGGTTCAGCGCACAAACCAGGGTGAAGTCTATCTGAAGGGGATCTGTTCGCTCAACCTGGACTCGGCCCTCGATTTTTATCCCAATTTCGATGGCCCAGACAGCCTGACGGCGGTCCTGAATTACTGGAACACCCCCACTGACCCCGCCGCCCTGCGCTCTGAACTCCAGCCCGCTCCGGATGGGGAAGTCTCCCTGCTGGAACTGCGCAATTATGCCGACGCCCAGGGTCTGAAATCGGTTTTTGGCCTGGCCGGCGATACCCGGCTTTTGCGCCGCCTGGTGGATGCCGGTTATCCGGTGATCGTGGAAGTCGGCCAGTGGACCGAAGTTGGCTGGCGCTCAAGGGTTCTGGTCGTTTGCGGCTATCAGAGCTATGCCCAAAACTTTATCACCGCCCAGCCAGAGCCTGCGCAGGGCTGGCGGCCAGTCATTGCCTTTGATCAGTTGAAATTCCAATGGGACGACCTGAACGGCCCGTATCTGGTGGTCTATGACCCGCAGGCCGCAGGCACACAGCAAAAGCTCAAACAGGCTTTGGGACAGGCCGCCAACGCCCGGGCCAGTTTTGAGCTGGCCCGCGACCAGGCCGCCCAGGTCATCGCCACCACGGCCAATTCGCAGCGGCGGTTCTTTGCCGAATTTAATTACGCCACTGCCCTGTATTATCTCTACAATTTTGACGAAGCAGCCCTGGCCTATGACCGGGCTTTCGAAAGCCTGGCGCTCCTGCCCGACGATACCCGCCCGGATCACATCCTCTGGTTTCAAACCCAGCCCTACCAGGCCTATTATGCCTCCGGCCAATTTGAGCGGATTGTCGAGCTGGCGAACCAGGTCATCGAGGCCGCCGGCGGCCCGGCCCCCGAAAACAGCTTTTACTGGCGCGGTTCAGCCTATGCCCGCCTGGGCCGGTATGATGAGTGGCTGGCAGACCTGCAATCTGCCCTGCAGGCCAACCCAAACTATCTTCCCGCCCAGGAGGACCTGGACCGCTTCAACGGGCGCTGAAAGCCTCAAAAATCCCCCCACATCGGGCAGTATTTTTACAACAAATGTGATAAAATTTATCCCGCTTCAGGATAAAACGAATGTACATTTTCAATAAAACGGGGTTGCTGGGTGCTTCCACCGAATTATTGAGATCATACAAGCGAATTTTGCAACGCCGGGGCAGCCCCGGTGTTCTTTTGTAGATAATAGGTGGAAGAAATGCTCTGATGGCAGGGGGCACCAGCAGCCATCTTCCCCTGTGTGAGTTTGACAGAGAAATTTTTTTGGAGGATCAGTTTAGCAATGGAAAAGAATCAATATCTGGATATTTACCACCAGATGGTGTTGATCCGCCGGGTAGAAGAAGAAGCCGCCCAACTGTACCAGCAGGGCAAGATCGGCGGTTTTTTGCACTTGTACATCGGGCAGGAAGCCGTCAGCACCGGTCTGATATCGGCACGCAAACCGCAGGATCATATCATCACCGCCTATCGTGACCACGGTGTGGCCATTAACGCCGGGCTGACCGCCCGCCAGGTGATCGCCGAGCTGTTGGGCAAGGCAACCGGTATGTCGAAGGGCAAGGGCGGCTCGATGCATATGGCCGATCCCAATCTGCGTCTGTGGGGCGGGCATGCCGTGGTCGGCGCCCATCTGCCCATCGCCACCGGTTTGGCCCTGGGCGACCAATACGCCGGGCGGGATGGCGTCACCATCTGTATGTTTGGCGATGGCGCTTCGAACATTGGCTGGTTCCACGAAGCTTTGAACCTCTCCAAAGTCTGGAACCTGCCGGTTCTGTGGGTCTGTGAAAACAACCAGTACGGCATGGGCACAGCGGTCGACCGCGCCTCAGCCGTCACCGAGATCCAGCGCAAGGCCGATGGCTACGCCATCCCGAACGAGCGGGTGGATGGTATGAATGTGATGGAAGTTCACCAGGTTTCTGAGCGTGTTTTTGATTACATCCGCTCGGGCAACGGCCCCTATTTCCTCGAGATCATGACCTACCGCTTCCGCGGCCACTCCATGGGCGACCCCGAACGCTACCGCCAGCAAGAAGAAGTCCGCTGCTGGCAGGAAAACGACCCGATTGGCATCTACCAGGATCATCTGGTTGCCAACAATGTCGCTACCCTGAAAGAGCTCAACGCAATCGAACTGGCAGTCATCGAAGAAGTCAAAGATGCCGTCGAATTTGCCGAGAACAGCCCGGAACCATCCCCGGATGAATTATTCAAAGATATTTACGTGGAAACATATTAGAGGGCAGCCAGAATGGCCAAGATTACGATGCGTGAAGCTATCTCCCAGGCTCTTTGGGAGGAAATGGAACGAGATGAAAAGGTCTTTCTTCTCGGCGAAGAAATTGGTGTCTGGGGCGGCACTTATGCCGTGACCAAAGGTTTTTATGACCATTTCGGCGATAGGCGGGTCAAAGACACCCCCATCGCCGAATCGGTGATCGTTGGCGCCGCAATTGGGGCGGCGATGACCGGCCTGCGCCCGGTTGCCGAAATCATGACGATTAACTTTGCTTTTGCGGCCTTTGACCATATCGTCAACGAAGCCGCCAAAATGCACGCCATGTTCGGCGGCCAGATGACCGTCCCACTGGTCATCCGCACCCCCGGCGGCGGTGGTCGCCAGCTCGGCGCTACCCACTCCCAGACCCCGGATGCAATTTTTGCCCATTTCCCCGGTCTGATCGTGGCGGCTCCCGGCACCCCCGAGGATGCCAAAGGCATGTTGAAATCTGCCATCCGCAGCAACGATCCGGTCCTGTTCATTGAACATGCCCTGATGTACCAGGTGCGCGGCGAAGTCCCCGAAGGCGATTACACCATCCCGATCGGCAAGTCCAAGGTTCAGCGCCCCGGCAAGGATGTGACCATCGTCACCTACAGCCGCGGGCTCGATCTCTCGATGAAGGCTGCCGACAAGCTGGCCAAAGAAGGCATTGATGTTGAAATTGTGGATCTGCGCACCTTGCGCCCGCTGGATATGGGGCCGGTGCTCGAATCGTTCAAAAAGACCAACCGGGCTGTGATTGTGGAAGAAGGCTGGAAGTCTTTCGGTGTGGGCGCTGAAATTCAGTCCCGCATCTACGAAGAGGCTTTCGATTATGTCGATGCGCCGATCAAGCGCGTCGCTCAGAAGGAAGTCCCCCTGCCCTACAACCGCACCCTCGAGCAGTTGGCATTACCTCAGGTGGAGGATGTCATCCAGGCGGTTAAGGAGGTTTTGTAATGGCAGAAATTCTCAGCATGCCGAAATTGGGCTTTGATATGGCCGAAGGCACCCTGGTGCGCTGGGTGATTCAGGAAGGCCAGGTGGTGACGCGCGGCAAGGTGATTGCCGAAATTGAAACCGACAAAGCCACCGTTGAAGTTGAATGCGGCCTGGAAGGCACAGTCCTGGTGCACCTGGCCAAAGAAGGCGATATTATCCCCGTCAAAACCCCGATTTCCGTGATTGGCAAGCCCGGCGAAAAGGTGGACTACAAAGCCCTGGGCATCGAAGCCCCGGGCGGCGAAGCTGCCCCGGCTGCGCCAGCCGTCCAGGCTGCCGTAGAAACCCCGGCTCCCGCCGCCCCGGCCGCTCAGGCTGCCGCCCCGGCAGTTGAAACCCCGGCGGACGTTGACCCGGCCCTGCCCGGCGGTGTCCGGGCTTCACCCCTGGCGCGCAAACTGGCCGCCGAACGCGGACTGGATCTGCGCAAGGTCAAAGCCAGCGGCCCCGGCGGGCGCATCGTGCGCTCCGATGTCCTGGCCTACAAAGAACCCGCTGCACCCGCCGTCCCGGCGCCTGCCGTCCCGGCGCCTGCCGCTCCGGCCGCCTCTCAGGCTGCACCTGCTGCTCCCGCTCCCGTCTTCGCTGCCCGTGAGGATGTCCGCATCCCGGTCAGCCGTCTGCGCAGCGCAATCTCGCGCCGCATGACCGAAGCCAAGCAGCAGATCCCCCATTTTTATGTCACCCATGAGTACAAACTGGAAGCCCTGATGGCCCTGCGCAAACAGGTCAACAGCATGCTGCCCGAGGCCGACAAGGTCTCTGTCAACGACTTTATCGTCAAGGCTGCCGCCCTGACCCTGCGTGAATTCCCCAACCTGAACGCCTCTATCGACCTGCCAAAGGGCGAGATCGTCCAGCACGGGCATGTCAACGTAGGCATCGCCGTGGCGGTCGAGCAGGGCCTGCTGACCGTGGTCTGCCGGGACGCCGATCTCAAATCTTTGCGCCAGATCGGCAGCGAGATCCGCACCCTGGCCAACAAGGCCCGGGATGGCAAAGTGCGCCCCGAGGATATCGAGGGCTCGACCTTCTCGATCAGCAACCTGGGTATGTTCGATGTCGAGCATTTCGTCGCCATCATCAACCCGCCCGAAGCCGCCATCCTGGCGGTGGGATCCGGCAAAGAAGTGCCGGTGGTTGAAAACGGCGCCATCAATGTCGGTATGCGGATGAAGGCCACCATCTCCGTTGATCACCGGGTCAGCGATGGCGCCGAAGCCGCCCGCTTTATGCAGCGCCTGGCGCTCTACATCGAAGAGCCTCTGCGTTTGATGCTTTAATAATAAAATCTGGGCAGCGAAGCTGCCCAGATTTTTTTAGTTGTTTATGGGGTGGCATCGCCACCCCATAAACTGAATCCATGTGAAAGCTGGCAGGTGCAAAAATGACCGAAAATTACGATCTTCTTTATTTGCAGGGCGGGGTGGGGCTGCTGGAGGATTATCTGCTTTCCAGCGACCTGTACCGCCCGATCAACGCCGCCCCGCCGCCGGGCGCGCCGGCCTTCCCGAGCCTGACGCCGGGCGGGTTGCTCCTGGCAGAACAGCGGCTTTCTGCCCATGCCCCAGCTGGGCAGGCAGTGCTCGCCGAGTTCAACCGCCTGCGCAGCCACTGGCGCAGTGCCTGGGAGAAGAAGGCCGCCCAGGATCTCAATGCCCGCCTCAACCAATGGACCGCCTTTCTTGAGGATTACCGTAGCCAGCGCCCCGAACACGCCGGGCGCTACCCCTATGAGGTCCGCCTGCGGGTGATGATCGATCTGCTCGCCGCAGACCTGCCCGGGCTGCCCGCCGAAACCCAGACCCGCCTGACGATGCTGGATGCCGTTCTGCAGGCCAACCTGCTGCCCGGCGGCTTTATCTGGGCGCCCGAACTGCAGCCTGCTTTCCCGGCCCAGCGCTACTCGTATTTATACGCCAGCCTGCGTAAAGTCGCCTGAGGCTTTCAGCCAGCCCAGCACCACAAATACCCCCATCCCGGCCAGCCCCGCCAGGGCCGGGCCAGGCTGCTCCCAGTAGATCCCCAGACCAACCGCATTGAACCCCCACGCCAGGCTGTAAATAATCAGCAGGGCGTGGCGCGGCAGGCCGCGCGGGCGCAGCAGCAGGGTCACCAGGCTGGAGCTCAGCCACCAGCCAAAAAAATTGATCCAGGGTATCCCAAAATACCCGCCGGGGATTTCCCAGACCCACAGCCCCTGGCCCACCATCAGCGGGTCGAGGTACAAGTCCCAGGCCGTAAAGACCAGCCCTGCCACCGCCGCAAAAACCAGCGGCCGCTGGCGCAGGCCGATGATCTGTTCTGTCACCCCCCAGGCCGGGACGAGCATCATAAACCAGGCGCAGGGGATCAGCAGCGGCACCCCCAGCAGCTGCGGCTGCAGGGCGCTGGTGTAGTGGTAAGCTCCAAACGGCAGGCCGGTGGTGATCCCGATCAGCTCGATCAGAAAGGTCAGCCCGGCGATGGCGGCCGCATGGCTCAGGATCCAGCGGCCGGATTTGACCAGCGACACGCCCAGCAGACTGGCAGTGGTGTGGGCCAGCACGCCCAGGGCGGCCATGGAGGGGAAGACCGCCGGGCCAAACCGGTCGGCAGCCAGCGGCGTGCCGATCATCACCGCCAGCCAGCCCGCCACCGCCCCCACCCAGGGCCAAAACCGCCCGCTCCGGCGTTCAAGCACCGCCAGCTTATTCATAGGCATCTCCGGGGTTCACCCACCCCCCGGCCCCCGCCCTCGAGGGCGGGGGTGTTTTTTTTCGTAGTTTTGGCCGGTGTAAACCGGCCAAAACTACGAAAAAGTATGGGGGTGGGGCCGTTTTTACGCCCCGGCATAGTCCTTGCAGATTCTTTCCGCCACCAGCTTAGCCGAAAGGTGGACCATCGGCATGCCGATGCCCGGGTAGGTGCCCTGACCCACAAAGTACAGCCCCTTGATCTCACGGGCGGTGTTGTGCGGCCGGAAGTAGGAGGATTGAAAAAAGCCCTGCGAGAGCGAGCCGAAGGCTGTGCCGTGCACGGCGTTGTAATCGTGCTCAAAATCGTCCGGGGTGTACTGCTTTTCCCAGACGATATGCTGGCGCAGCTCCGGGTCGAACAGCTTCTCCAACTGGTCTAAAAGCTGTTCGCGTACCAGCGGGGCCGTCTCCTGCCAGTTGATCTGGGCGGTCAGGTTGGGCATGGGCGCCAGCACATAGATCAGGCTGTGGCCCGCCGGGGCGGCGTTGGGGTCTGTGGTGGAGGGGATATTGACATGAAAAGACGGATCGGCCGGCAGGGTCTTGTTTTTGAAGATGGCGTCCAGGTTGGCCCGGTAGTCCTGCGAGAAATACAGCGCCTGGTGGCGCACATTCTCGTAGACCCGGTCCACCCCCAGGTAGAGCAGGTAGCCTGAACAGGCATACTCCATCTTCTCCAGCCGGCGGTCGGTGTACGTTTTGCGGTATTTGGCCGGCACCAGCTTCTGGTAGGTGTAGGGCAAATCGGCGTTGGAAAGGACGATATCGGCGTTTACCACCTCGCCGCCTGCCAGCCGGACGCCGGTCGCCTGCCCATTCGTGATCAAAATTTCTTCGACGGGTGAATTGGTGCGCAGTATCACCCCCATCCCCTGGGCCAGCTCAACCATATCTTCAATGATCCGGTAAATCCCGCCATCGGGGTACCACATCCCCAGCGCCAGGTCGGCGTAGGTGATCAGGCTGTACATCGCCAGGGCGTCAAACGGCGAGAGGCCCAGGAACATCGAGTGAAACGAGAAGGCCTTGGTCAGCTTGTCGCTGCCCTTGAAGAAATCCGAAACCTGCTGGTACAGGTTCTGATGTGCGCCGGTTGAAAGCAGCCGCACCAGGGCCTGCGGGTTTGCCAGGTCGGTGATCTGGTCGAAATTGCGGTCGACAAAATCCATCCCCAGCTCAAATTTCCTGGCGCCTTCGCCCAGAAAGCGAAAAAGCCGCTCGGCCGAGCCGGGGTCGATCTTTTCCACTTCCTGCGCCAGCTTGCCCATATTGGCATACAGATCCAGGTAGGTCTGGTCGTGAAAATAGATCCGGTAATTCGGGTCGAGCTGGGTAAACTTGATCCGCTGATTGATGTCCTGCCCGATGGCGCGGTAGGTGTCTTCGAAGGTGTCTTTCATCACCAGGATGGTCGGCCCGGTATCGACCCGGAAGCCCTGTTCTTGGATGATATGGCTGCGCCCGCCCGGGCGGGACTGCTTTTCCAGAATGGTTACCGCGAAGCTCTGGTGCGCCAGCCGCAGCGCCGCGGCCAAACCGCCCATCCCAGAGCCAATGATAATGACTTTTTTCATAGCGAGAATTTACCCCAGAGTTTTTTGAACCGTACGCGCCAGTTCTTTTAAGTTGATCGGTTTGGGCATGTAATGATTTGCGCCGGCTGCCATGCAGCGCTCCATATCGCCTGGCATCACCAGAGCCGTGAGCATGATGATCGGGATGCTGGACTGTCTGCCGTCCGGCAGGCTGCGGATCGCACGCGTCGCCTCAAAGCCGTCCATTCCGGGCATTTGCACATCCATCAGCACCAGGTCAACCTGCTCCTGGCTGACCTTTTGAATGGCTCCAAACCCGTTTCGGGCAGCAAGCACCCGATATCCGAAGGTTTGCAAATAATCTGAAATAAAGCCTACGTTGATCGGGTTATCTTCAACGATCAGGATTGTTTTCGGCCCAACAGCTTCGGGTGGTGTATTCATTCAGCAATTTTATCATTGTTCGATTAATTAATTGGCTCTCTGGGAACCCTGGCGCCAGCAAGGATGGAAGTTGTCAACAATACTAACCTGAACCGGGGGTATTTTTATGGAATTTTTATAATTTTTTCATTGACTCAAGATTGGTATGGCGTAGACTAAATCTTGGGTTGCATTTTCTGCAGGCAACCTCTGGATTTGCCGGTAGAAGGCACAGCCTGCAACCCGAGAAAGCCCAATCCCCCTATCAAACCAATTAATTTTCGGAGGCCATTCATGTTTCATCGCAGTATTCGTTATTCAATCTTGTTTGCTTTTGTCCTTATTTTTCTTTTGATTTCTGGCGCAAGTCTGACCTCCATGCCTGCTCTGGCGGCGCCTGGCGATATGTACGAAGTCAGCGGGGCGGGAACATCGGCCGTGAATGGGATCTACACCGGGCAGGCGAATTTTGGCTGGGGAGGGGCGCAGTACACCTTCGTCAATGGGGGTACAACCTATTACCTGTGTAACAACAATGCTGCTTCGCCGACAAAGTGGGTGATCAGCAGCTCGGAATTTAGTTGTAATTTTGGTTTCGGATATTACACCAACAATTCCAATTCCGTCACCCCGCCGCAAACAGGCTGGAGTACCAACAGCGGCACGAACCCGGTCCCTTCTGTGAAGCCTGCGGTGATCGGAGCGAAGATCACCAAGACGGTCATCAAGGCCCGCAACCTGGTGGCGCCCGGCGAGGTGGTGACCTACACCCTGCAGGTCAACAACACTGCGGCTGAGATGGTGACCGGGGTGGTGATTACCGACAGCATGCCGGTTGGGATTATCAATACGAGTGTGGCGAGCAAGGGGCTGGTGCTGACCGCAACGGGCGCGCTGAAGCACAACTGGCTGGTATCAAACCTGGCAGCCGGGGCCACGGGAACAATCACCATCACGGGTGAAGTCGCCGGGACGGTGACTGCTGGGAGTGCGATCACGAATACGGCCCAGATTGCGGGCAGCCTGGGCGGGAACAGCAGCAGCGCATCCTTCACGGTGGATTGGTGGAAGCCAGTTGGGGCACAGGGCATCTCCAATGGGGACACCTACGATGTCAAAATGGCCCTCAACAGCAGCGATGTGCCCTACATGGTCTATATGGATTGGAATGTAAGTCAGAAAGCAGTGCTCAAGCGCTACACGGGCGGAGCCTGGGAGTTGGTGGGGGTGGAAGGGATTTCGGCCGGGCGGGTGGACTGGACCCGGATGGCGTTTGATTACAGCGATGTCCCGTATGTGGTGTATATGGATGGCGCCAATGCATCAAAGGCGACCCTGATGCGTTACACCGGCGGAGCGTGGGAGGTGGTCGGTTCGGCGGGTTTTTCGGCTGGTACGGCCACGCACGTGGCGCTGGCTTTTGACAGCAGTAATGTGCCGTATGTGGTTTATTCGGACCGCTCCACCGCCGAGAACAAGATCACGCTGATGCGCTTCACGGGCGGGGCGTGGGAGGTGGTCGGTACGCCTCGTTTTTCGTCTGGTGAGGCGCAGTACACCCGGATCGCCCTGGACAGCAGCGACACACCCTATGTGGCCTACAAAGATATGGCCAACGCCGGGAAGGTAACGGTAATGCGCTACACCGGCAGCGCCTGGGAGATGGTCGGGACGGCGGGCTTTAGCTCGACAGTAGAGTTCAGCCTTGAATTTGCGCTGGACAAGAGCAACACCCCCTATGTGGCATTTACTGACCAGACCAACGGCAACAAAGCCACGGTGATGAAGTACACTGCGACCGCCTGGGACTACGTCGGCACGCCGGCTTTTTCTCAGACATCCATCAGCGGCATCACGCTGGCGCTGGACAGCGCAAACAATCCGTATGTCGGTTTTGCGATGGCGGCGTCTCCTTACAAAGCGGCTGTGATGCGCTACACGGGCAGCGCCTGGGAAACCCTGGGTTCCTACGGTTTTACTGGCGGCATGACCGAGTATGCCAGCCTGGACCTGGACAGTAATGATGTACCCTATTTCGCCTTTAAGGATTGGGCGACCGGCGGCAGGGCTTCGATGATGTATTACAAAGTCCTGCCTGCGAAGTGTTATGCCAGCGGATCGGGTTTGTGGAGTGCGATTTTTGCACACTGCAATTCCGGGGATACTCTGGTTATCCAATCGGGCAGCAGTGTCAGTCTGGATGTGGATGTTTCATTGACGGGCAGTCTGACGATTGAAGGCACATTTAACCCGAATGGCAAGACCGTGACCCTGACCGGCGCTGCGCCGCAAACCCTGACCGGAAATCCGCTCAATTTCTACAACCTGGTGGTCAACAAGACCAACAAAACCGATCTTGTGACGGTCTCAGGTAAGTTGCAAGTCAGCAAAAAACTGACCATCACCCGGGGCAAGCTTAAATCGGCCAGCGATTATGGCGATGTGGAGATTGCAGTAGACGGCACACTGGAGTTGACCAGCGCCATCAGTGTGAGCGGGAACTGGACCAATAACGGCACATTCACCCACGGCAGTCAGAAAGTCACCCTGGATGGTCTCACGCTCCAGACCCTGGATGGCGCCAGCCAGACCGCCTTCTACGACCTGGAGATCGCCAGCGGCGCCAGGGTCCAGATCGTCACCCCCCCGGACGCAGCCAACAGCGTAACCAACAGCGGCACCCTCAGCCAGACCCAGACGGTAAACAATGCCCTGGTTCGCTTTTTGGCGATCGGCGCCGATAAATATTTGGGTGTGGATATCAACGCCAGCGGGCTCGACCTGGGGGTGGTTACAGTCACAATCCAGGGCAATACCGCCCAATGCACAGACGACCTCAACAGCCCCAATTACCGCAACCGCTGTTTCAAGGTCAGTGTGGAAAAAGAACCGGCGTCGGGACCTTTGATGACCTTCTATACCACGGCGGCCGAAGATGATGTTCTCGCCGATCCAGATGGGCTGTATCTGTATCTGTTTGGTTCCTGGATTGAGCAGGCCAGCGCCTGCGGAACAGGCGCCGGCGCCGCATGCGCCCAGACGATCGAAAACCTGGCGGCTGGCAACAACTATTTCCTGATCGGCGACCCCGCCAGCTCACCGACAGTGTCCGGGCTGGCAGCGCTCCAGGCCTCAGCCGGGAAGTTGAATCCCGCCATCCTGGCCCTGGCCGGGCTGCTGGTGGTTCTCGGTCTGGCCTCCTGGCGGCGCAGGTAACTTCTCAATATACATGGACCTCCCGCATATTTCGTGAATCATGTATGGGCCGCCTGCGGGAGATGAGATCATCGCGAATCCGCACAGCTCAGGTTAGTTCGAAAAGAGTTTATTTTGGGTGTTTTTTGGGTGGCGCAGCCACCCAAAAAACACCCAAAAATCTCCTATATAGCGGCCCTGGGATTATTCATGTCTCATAACATTTCTGCCCTATTTGACCCAAGTATTTGCCTTGTGCGTAATGCTGCAAGGATTAGCCAGATATTATAGACAACCACCATGAACCTGTTGGGCCAGCCCTGAAGCACATGTGGACCCACCCGCCCGGCTGTAGGATTGATGCTGTTCGAAATGATAATTGATCCGAAATAGGCAATTAGCCCAAGCCATACCAGCAGCGTTATCCACAGCAGTTGACGCCGGGTGCCAGCCCACTCTTCATTTCGGGCCAGACTTCTGGCCGTTAGAGTTGCAGCGATCGGGAAGGTCAAGATCACGAGCACTCCACATAGCGTGTGGAGTGTATTGGCTGTGCTGACGGTGGTATCGGTAATCGCATTGGTTTTGAAAATCCCTGCCCCGAAAAGAGCCACCCCGATCAACAACAACCACCAGCGTCCGATTTTTCCGCCTATGGTTCGTAAAAAGGGCCAAAGAGCCGCCAGAAGAGATAGCACGCTCCCTCCCCAGCAGAAAAATGCCAACACCATCAGCCAGCCATATCGCCCGATCTCGTATTCACTGATCATCCGCCATGACGGATCAAATTCCGGTTCCAGGAAATGCAGCAGGATGAGAATAACGATAAATGCGCTGGAAAACACAACCGCCGCGAGCGCCGCAGTTCTTGATCTGCCGGCCAGGGTGTGAGATAGGGTTGATGACTGATTCATGCTAAATTCCTTCCTTGAATTAAAGCCGGATTTGCATCATCTCAATAAATTGGGGTGTTGGGTGTTTTTTGTGGGCTTCGCCCACAAAAAACACCCAACTTCCCCCGCATATTGAGATGCTACCCGGATTATTTGGTTATGGTCCTGTTGACCGTGATTCGTTCAGCGCAGACACCCACACCTTCACGGCTTCAGCATCTGTGCGATGTAAAGAGTTCATAGGAGCGCCTAAGACACGCTCAATCGCATCCATATAGGCTGCATGGGCAGCTACAATGCCTTCGATACAGCACTGTTCGTCGCTTTCTTGATCCAGCGAGAGAAGTATCCTGGCGTGAGTATTGCCCATGCCTTGCATTAGAGATAGCACAACTTCACCAGCGCGGTCAGGATATATCGTCGTGAAGATGCTTTCTTGAACACCCTGGCGAACAATCTCTGTCAGGAGTGGAGCACGGTGTCTGAAAATCGCTTCATCTACTTTCTGCCGGACAACAGCATTTTCGTCGGCATACCAGACGCGCAGCAAATCGACAATAGATGCCTTTTGTCCGATTCTTATTTGGTCCAGGGCGTCAAAGACGCCCTGGAGTTTTTGAATGGCAGTCAGATGCGGACTATAAATGATGGGGATTAGCGGCTTTTCTGCATCGATCCGCATCCGTTCAATAAGGGCATCCAACAACGCTTTCCGCGATTCAAAGTAATGATGGAAAGAGCCGCTGGATATGCGGAGCACATCCAGGATATCCTGGATTGCCATTTGATCATATCCTTTAACCATTATCAGCCGCTGCGTAGCATTCAGGATTTCGTTGCGTTTTGACGCAAAAACGTCGGGTTTGACGGTTCGAGCCATATTTCCTCTAATAATAAACAGACCATCTAATTATTAATTATTAGCCAACAGCTCCCTTCTGTCAAGAGGAAACCTGACTTCAAGAGATTTTTGGGTGGCTACGCCTTCCAAAAAACACCCAAAATAACCTCGTTTCGACCTAACCCGAACTGGGGTTGAAATTACCTTTTCGCAATACAGGCCAGCAGGGCCCGCAGCGCACCCTGGGGCTCGGCCGGGCTGTGGGCCGTCACCGGCAGGCGCAGGGCCGCAGCGGCAGCAGGCGGCAGTGGCAGTGTTTTTACCTCGGTTTCGCCTGCATCCAGCCAGGACTGGGGCACAAAACCCACTCCGCCCTTGTTGATGGCCACGGCTTCCAGCACAGCCTGGGGGTCGGGCGCCAGCCAGGCCGCAGACGACCAGACGGGGAACACCGGACGCAGACTGCGCTCCAACTCATCGCCCTGCGGGTAGGCCCAGACTTCCAGCGGGGCCTCAAACCCGGCCCCCCCTGGCAGGTTGTACCAGACTGCCTGACCGCTCAGCAGGTTCGCCAGATCGGCCTGGGCAATTTCAGTCAGCGGGTTGACCCGCTGAATGACCAGGCGCAGATCTTCGTACCCCAGCAGGCTGAAAAAGCCGCCGGTCTGCTCCGGCTCGCCGAGCGCCAGGCTGGCATCGGCGGCCTGCGCGGCGGACTCCGCACCGGCCTGCGCTGCGGCCCCCGGGGCGGTCTCCTCCAGGCGCAGCCCAATTTGGGGCTGGCTGGCGGCGCAGGCCGCAATCCGCTCCCGCCACGGGCGCAGGGCCGGCGTGTGGGTCAGATACAGAATCTGCGGGGTGGGGGGCAGGGGGGCTGTGCTTTGCGGCGTCTGCCCGGCCTGGGCGCAGGCCGCCAATAATAAACCTGCGCATAGAATAATAATTAAAATCCCTTCGCTCTCTTTGCGCCTTCGCGGTTCAATTAAATTCCTTCCGGCCTGCATGGCTGCTTTTTTGTCCGGCGTTCAGTCGCGCCGGTCTTCCGAAACCAGCGGATCCTGATCCGGCTGAACTTTGGAGAGGAAATCGTCGGCGTAGGCCTGCAGCCGGTCTTCCAAAACAGCCTGGCGCAGTTCACGCGTGATCTGCAGCAGGATGTGCAGGTTGTGGATCGAAAGCAAAATGGCGCCCAAAATTTCCTTGCACACCACCAGGTGCCGGATATAGGCCCGGGTGAAGTGCTGGCAGGTGGAACAGGTGCAGCCTTCCTCGATCGGGCGCTCGTCACGCGTGTACATCGCATTCACCAGGTTCAGGCGGGCGGTGCGGGTCATGGCGGCGTTGTGGCGCGCCAGGCGGGTGGGCAGCACGCAGTCGAAAATATCCACCCCCCGCAGCACGCCGTTGACCAGGTCCTGCGGCATCCCCACGCCCATCAGATAGCGCGGTTTGTCGTCGGGCAGAATGGGGTCCACCGCCTCCAGCGCCTGGTTCATCTCGGCTTTGGTCTCGCCCACCGAAAGGCCGCCAATTGCGATCCCCGGCAGGTCGAGCGAGGCGATAAACTCAGCTGAGCGCTTGCGCAGATCGGAATAGATCCCGCCCTGCACAATCCCAAACAGCGCCTGGTCCGAGCGGGTCTTGGCCTGCTGGCAGCGCACAACCCAGGCATGGGTGCGCTCCATCGCCTTTTCAATGTAGGCCCGGTCATAGGGTGTGGCGCACTCGTCGAAAGCCATGATGATATCCGCCCCCAGGTTTTCCTGGATCTGGACCGACTTTTCGGGCGTGAAGCGGTGCATCGAGCCGTCGATATGGCTCTTGAAGGTCACCCCTTCATCATCAATCTTGCGGCTGCTGGCCAGCGAAAAGACCTGGAACCCGCCCGAATCCGTCAGCATTGGGCCGGGCCACTGCATAAACTTGTGCAGCCCGCCCATCTCGGCGATCAGGGTGTCCGAAGGCCGCAGATACAGGTGATAGGTATTGGCCAAAACCAGGCTGGCGCCCAGCTCTGTGAGCTGGGCCGGGTGGATGCCTTTAACGGTCGCCAGGGTGCCCACCGGTGCAAAGATCGGCGTTTGCAAGGGACCGTGCGGTGTCTGAAATACGCCCGCCCGGCCGCGTCCGGAGCGTGCTTGTAGTTGGAAGGTAAAGGAATTGTTCATCGGAGGTTGATTATACCTTGATTGGGGGTGTATAATTTCAAGAGTGTCAAGGTCTGAAAGTATTGTCATTGCCAAACCAGAGAGGCGCACAGGTATCGATGGTAGGGGCGGGTCCTGACCGATCAACGGAGCACTGCCATCAAGGATGACCCGCCCTGCGCGGCCAGAACAGTGCAGGGCTCACCTGTACCATAGAAACTTAACAATCCAACCGGAGAGCACGCCGGGGCTGCTAAGAAACTTCACTGTTGGAAGGATTGTCATTGCGAACCCGGTGTACTCACCGGGTGTGGCAATCTCGGTAGTGGCCAATCTGAGATTGCCACGTCGGGTGAGTACACCCTCCTCGCAATGACGCTTGGCTGAAAAGTTTCTTTGGATTAGTAGGGCACGGCCCTGGAAAACTTGCAATGACCTTTTCCCACCAGCCCTCTGACACCTGGCTGCACCCATTAACCATCCGGCGGTAAAGCTTTTCAAGTCCACTGCTTTCAACCGGCTGCACAACCTGCGGGCAATCAACACCCAACCTGCCAGCAGGCCTAAAAAGGAGAGTCACTATGCAGATTTTGAACCTACCCGGACCAAAGGCCGAGGCGTTGATTCAACGCGACGCGGCCGTAATTTCCCCTTCCTATGCCCGCGCCTATCCATTCGTCATGGATCACGGCAAGGGCAGCTACCTGTGGGATGTGGACGGCAACCAGTTCCTGGATTTCATGGCCGGGATCGCCGTCAATTCCACCGGGCACAGCCACCCGCGCGTGGTAAAAGCCATTCAAGACCAGGTCGAGAAATTTATTCACATCTCTTCCGATTTTTATCATGAGTCTTGGGTCAAACTGGGCGAAGAACTGGACCGGATTGCGCCTTTCAAAGAAGACGCCATGTCGTTTATGACCAACTCGGGCACCGAATCGGTGGAAGCGGCGATTAAATTGGCCCGCTACCACACCGGCGCCAGCCAGTTCATTGGCTTCCTGGGTGCATTCCACGGGCGCACATTGGGCGCCCTCTCCTTCACCGCCAGCAAGCCCCATTACCGCGAAGGCTTCTTCCCCATGCTCAACGCCGTCACTCATATTCCTTACCCCAACGCCTACCGGCCTATTCTGGCAACCCGCCGCGGCGAAGATTACGGCGAAGCAATTGTGCGCTATTTACGCGAACAAATCTTTGAGAAGATTATTCCCCACACCGAAGTGGCCGGTATATTAATTGAATCCATTCAAGGCGAGGGCGGCTATATTATCCCCCCGCCCGGTTTTTATCCCGCCCTGCGCAAGCTCTGCGACGATCACAACATATTATTGATTGTCGATGAGGTTCAATCGGGCATGGGGCGCACCGGCAAATGGTGGGCGATTGAGCATTTTGGGGTTGAGCCGGATATCGTCTGCGTGGGCAAGGGCGTCGCCTCGGGCGTGCCGCTGGGCGCCATCATCGCCCGCAAAAGCGTCGTCTCCTGGTCTTTGGGGACGCACGGCAACACCTATGGCGGCAACCCGCTGGCCTGCGCGGCTGCCCTCGAAACGATTGACCTGATCCAGCACGAAATGATGGCCAACGCCGCCACAGTGGGCGCCTATGCCCTCGATGCCCTCAAAGCCATGCAGGAGCGCCACCCCTCCATCGGTGAGGTGCGCGGCCTGGGCCTGATGATTGGCGTTGAATTTGTGATGGACCGCGAAACCAAAGAGCCCGCCCACGATCTGCGCGAAGCGGTGGTGGATGCGGCCTTCAAACGCGGCCTGCTGACCCTCGGCTGCGGCACCAGCACCATCCGGATCGCCCCGCCGCTCAATATTTCGCTCTCCGAAATGCAGGCTGGCCTGGCTGTGTTTGAAGAAGCCATCGCAGTTGCCGAAAAAGAGTACGCCCTTTGATGATGCTGCCTGATTTTCGGGTTCGTCAGCGGGACTATCTGCTTGAGATCAGCCGCATCCTGACCCAGGAACTGAACCTGGAGAAGCTGCTGGCGCGCATCCTGGATATTGCCGTGGAAATGCTGGCCGGCCAGGCCGGTCTGATCGCCCTGCGCTCAGATCAGGGCGGCTGGACGGTCCAGGCCTACCACGGTATCCCGCCGGCCCTGCTGCGCTTTTTGGATCCGCTCCTCAGCGCCGTCCCCGACCACGAAGACCCGGCCCGCTTTGAGATCCCAGAGATCAACCGCCTGCTCCAAAACCTGGCGCAGGCGGTCAGCCTGGGTCTGCTGACCGGGGTCGGGCTGCCGCTGATCGCCCGCAACCGGGTCATCGGCGTGATCTTTATCTTCCGCAACTACCTGGGCGGCTTTTCGGCCAACGACCGGGCCCTGCTCCAGAGCTTTGCCGACCAGGCCGCCATCGCCGTCTTCAACGCCCAGCTTTACAGCCAGACCAGCCGCCAGAAACAGCGCCTGGACGCCCTGCTGGACTCCGCCGCCGATGGGATCATGCTCCTGGCCAATAACCAGACCATCGAGCGCTGCAACCCGGCCTTTGCCCGCCTGCTGGGCCAAACTGTCAACGAAATCCAGGGCAAACAGCACGAAGAGATGGTGCGCTGGCACGGCCGCCAGCAGGGCCTGACCCTGGAAAAGGCCGTCGCCGGCGGCTGGCCTCTGACCCCCAACGCCACCCTCTATATCGAAGGCGATCTGGAGCGCAGTGCCGGCCTGCCCCTGCCAGTGGGGATCACCTACGCCCCGCTGCTCTCGCCCGAAGGCAGCCTGCTGAATGTCATCGCCACCGTGCGCGACATCACCCGCTTCCGCCAGGCCGAGGAACTCAAGACCACCTTTGTCTCGGTCATCAGCCACGAACTCAAGACCCCTGTCGCCCTGATCAAAGGCTATGTCGCCACCCTGCGCCGGGATGATGTCTCCTGGGAGCAGGAAATTGTGCAGGACAGCCTGGCGGTTATCGAAGAAGAGGCCGACCGCCTGACCGAGCTGATCGAGAACTTGCTGGACGCCACCCGCCTGCAGGCCGGCGCCCTCAAGATCAACCTGGCCGACATCAGTGTGGATGCCCTGGCCCGCCGCATGGTGGAGCGCTTCTGCACCCAGTCTGAGCGGCACACCATCACCACCGATTTCCCCGAAAATTTCCCGGTCATCATGGGCGACGAAACCCGCCTGGCCCAGGTTTTTTCGAACCTGCTCTCCAACGCCATCAAATACTCGCCCGATGGCGGCCTCATCCAGGTCAGTGGGCAGGTGCGCCCAGACCAGGTCATCATCTGCGTCAGCGATGAAGGGCCGGGTGTGGCGCCGGAAGACATCCCGCATATCTTTGACCGCTTTTACCGCTCGGACGGCGCCGTCAAAAACACCAAAGGCGCCGGATTGGGCCTGTTTTTGACCCGCGCCATCGTCGAAGCCCACCAGGGCCGGATCTGGGTTGACCCCCGGGCGGGCGAAGGCGCCCGGATTTGTTTCTCCCTTCCGCGTTCGTGATTTTTCAGTTATCATCCAGCTAACCGGAGAAGCGCTGTGTTTTACACGCCCTCCTCCTTGCGCTCATTCATTTTGTCAGGAGATTGGAATGCCAAAAACCCGAATTAATTGTCCAAACTGCCGCCAGCCGATTATGGCTGATATCAATCAACTTTTTGATGCCGGGCAGGATCCTCAGGCCAAACAAATGATTTTGTCTGGGACTTTCAACATGGCTCGCTGCCCCAGCTGCGGTTACCAGGGCAACCTGGCGACCCCCATCGTCTACCACGACCCGGATAAGGAACTGCTCCTTACCCACTTCCCTGCCGAACTGGCCATGCCCGTCCACGAACAGGAACGCCTGGTTGGCCCCCTGTTGAAACAGGTGATGGAAAGCCTGCCGGTTGAGAAGCGCAAAGGCTACCTGCTGCGCCCGCAGACCATGTTCACCATGCAGGCCCTGGTGGAGCGCGTCCTGGAAGGCGAAGGCATCACCAAGGAAATGATCGATGCCCAGCAAAAACGGGTTGCTCTGCTCCAGCGTCTGCTCGAAGTGACTTCCGATGATGTTCTCCAGCACCTTGTCAAAGAGAATGACAAACTGCTGGACAGTGAATTCTTCCAGATCCTCAGCCGGCTGGGCCAATCGGCCCTGGCTCAGCGGGATGAACAGTCGGCCCGCCGCCTGAACGACATCCAGGGCAAGCTGCTCAAGCTCTGCACCTTCGGCAAAGACCTGCAGAACCAGCAGCAGGAAGTGGAAGCCGCCATGAAGGCCTTGCAGGAAATTGGCAACGACCTGACCCGTGAAAAGCTGATCGAGATGATGCTCAACGCACCCTCCGAAACCCGCCTGAATGTCCTGGTCAGCCTGACCCGCCCGGCCATGGATTACGAATTCTTCCAGACTGTCACCACCATGCTTGAGGCCGCCGAAGGCGCCGACCGCCAGCGCCTGCAGGAACTGCGCACCCGCCTGCTGGCCCTGACCCAGAAGATTGACCAGGAAATGGAAGCCCGCGCCAAACGTTCGGCCCTGCTCCTGGATGCCATCCTCAAACAGAAGGATATCGCCGAAGCCACCCGCCAGGCCCTCGAAGCGATCGACGATTTCTTTGTCACCGCCCTGACCGATAAGATGAACGCCGCCCGCGAATCCGGCGACCTGGACATGATCGGCAAGCTGAACCAGGTGGCAGGCGTGCTGCAGGAAATGCAGCAGCCCGAAGAACCGCCCAAGGCCATCGGCCTGATCGAAGAGCTGATCGACACCCCCGATGAAGCCGCCATGCAGGCCGCCCTCGAAGCCCACCAGGCCGAAGTGGACCAGGAATTCCTGGACACCCTCGGCGCGGTCGTCGCCCAGATGGAAACCGCCGGCGACCCCGCCATCGTCGAACGCCTCAAGGTCCTCTATCGCCAGGCCCTGCGCCTGTCGATGCGCATGAAGATGTCGTAAATAAAAAGGAGGATTTGGCCGAGGCCAAATCCTCCTTTTTGTTTAAACGCAGGTGTCTTCTTTGTCCTGACAGTCTGACCGGGGAGCAGCGAATGACTGGTCCGTTTTTATTTTTCTTCAGCCTGAATAAAGTTGAAGTATTTCTGCTCCCAAAGATACTGAACACTTTTTCGAACGGCGTCTATCGTTACTTCAGGAACGATGATGATGTTATATTCAATAAAACAGGGTACCCCATCTCGAATGGTAGCCGTATACTCCTGTAATAAGCGCACTTGATCATAAAAATTGATTTCATAACGTTTACCACTTTCGACCTCAACAACAGCCAGGAAACAACCCCTTTGGGTCATTTCCCATTCTTCTCTTTCGCCGAAACCTTCGTATAGAATCAATTTTGGAAATGGTTGGTTTAGCATGCAGTCTCCTTTTTTGTTGGTTCAGGCAATAAAACAAGATTATTGATGTTACAAGTTTGATTTCTAGAAACCAGGCTGCCAGCAAATTCCTTGCCACGTCAGGATCCCGGGAAGTTTTCTGAGATTCGAGCCGTTGGCATCCATCAGCCATAACTCTTCTGGACCTGCTATGAAGGCGATGTTCGCTCCGTCAGGTGACCAGGCTGGGACTGAGCCAGGGCCAAGGCGTACTAATTCGCTGCCATCTGCTCGGATCTTAATCAAGGTTGGATGGTTGCCTGGTTCCCACAAGTCTTTACCATCTCTTGACATCATAACAATCCATTCCCCGTTGGGAGACCAGGCGGGAGCGTAAGAATCTGACAATTCCTCCGTCAATTTATGGACGTTTGAACCGTCTTTCGACATTATAAAAACACTTCCTCGATTATCAGTATCACTTTCCAATGGATCACTGGACTCAAAAGCTATTTCTTCTCCGTCCGGAGACCATACTGGAGAGCTGCCATTTATGCTCGTCAGGCGGGTCATCGTCGTTCCATTGGCATCCATTAACCAAATTTGAAAATCTTGATCGACATTCTTTCGATATGCAAAAGCAATTTTTTGTCCATCTGGAGACCATGCCGGGTGGATAAATTGACCAGGTTGATCCGGGGAAATTTTGTGGATATATTCCATGCATCCGCTTGGATTATTTACGCATTCAATTTCCACCGTATAAATTTGCTGTTCGACTTCGAAAACAATCCTCTGCCCATCTGGAGACCAGGATGGAGATGATATCCAACCGAACTGGTCCAATCCCATTCGAATAATTTTATAGCGATCTGGCGAAACCAGACAAAAATCTTTACCATTCTCCACCTGACAAATATAACCAAACCAACCTTTATGGCTAAAATCAGCAATTTTTGTTGCAGTAATGGTTGGCGTTGGTGTGCTGGTAGGGGTAAGCGTTTGGGTAGGCGTAGCAGTTCGTGTTTGCTCAGGGGCGCTGGTTGTTGCAGCCGCGATAATCAAAGGAGTTTTTGTAATGACGGGCGGCATTACCGGCGTCTGTGTGTTCGTCGGCGCAAGTTTGGATGGGGATGTGGATGTGAACCCAGGCAGTTGGGTGGGTGTTTGCGGCTGTTTGGTTGGTGTGGAACCGGCCAGGCACCCTGAAACTATCAGGCATATCCCAATAAACGCATAAATTATGTTGATTTTGACATGTTAAGAGCTATGTTTTCCTGCGGATAACTAAACTGAATTATTTGGCTATTTGCCCCAATTGGCAATTATCCAAATTAATTGTGCGGCTGTTTGAGTCCTCTCCCAATAAATTTATATACTTGCCATTTTCATCATAGAAAATTTCAAATCTTAATGCTTCTGTTTCATCAGTGCTGTAAAAATAGTACACCTCAATTAAGTCACCACAAAAATACACTGTTTTCTGGCCCTTAATTATTCCATGGACTTCTTCGATATTCATTCCTGGTTGTAAAATCGAATAATAGTAGTTCATCGGAAAAGAGGCCGGATAAGGATAATCTTCAACTTTTACACCAAGTTCTTTTGCTAGAATTTCTTGTTTGCCAGGTGCAGGTGAACAAGAAATTCCCAAAAAGACCAGAGAAGCTGTTAGTACAAAACGGATTACTTTATTTGTTTTCATTCGAAGAGATGTAAAACGAACACACTATGGATTTCGCAACCAGCCAACGGGTTCCATATCTTCTGCGATGACAGCCGCAAAATTCTGGACGATGTCTATTAAAATGGCGCGACTATGTTTCTCTGTATACTGGTCATAGACAATTATTTGAGTTCCATCGGGTGACCAGATCGGTTCTTTTTCGGGATTTCCATGTTTTTCTACACAATAATCGGTCACCTGGCCTGATTTCAAATCGAGAATAGCTGCATGTTCTGCTTTCATGTAAGAAGCGGAAGACAAATTCATCGCAATTTTGCTGTTATCCGGCGACCAGCTAAAAACCAGCCCGACAGGGGCGGCGATGTCAGTCAAATGGGTTAACTGCTCTGTCTGCCCATCCTTGCCGACTTTGAAGAGCTCAAACTGCACTTCCTGCCCTTTAAGGAATAGACCTACGAGCCCGAATTGTGACCCATCCGGCGACCACACAGGCATGGGGGCGGCAACACTCAATAATTTGATGTTGGAATAAATGCTTTCAAAGGTGTTCACGAGCCGATTTTTTTTGACATCCCATAAGGCAAATGTAAACTTCTCTCCTGCTTGATCAGTTATATCTTTTGGGTAGATGGCATAAGAAACTGTTGGATCATAAACAACACCCATCCATTCATCCCAAAAGGGTAACCTTGTGTGGCTGATAAAGGCTGGGAAATTCGGGTTAATTATTTTTGCTTGACCTGAAAATGGATCGAATACAAGGAGGGCGAGTGGGTAACGTATTTCTCCATCTATCTCTGATACGTTATATGAAATAAAAATAAACCGATCATTTGTGATACCCCGGATAGTTTGCCACCTTTCTTCCCAAGGGACCACTTTTAACGGTATTCCTTCGGCATCCGCAATGACAAGTTCTTCCCCAATAAGGTTGTGTCGTTCATCATAGATCAAGTTAACATAAGCCATTGTTCTTCTGTCTGGTGACGTGACAAACTTAAAGGCCCGCTCATTGGGTTCTGTGAGGTGAATTGTTTCTCCCGTGACCATATTGACAAGCAATGTGCCCGTAATCGTCTCTGAGCGGCTGACAAGCAAAACCGTTCCAGCCACGTCTGCATTATCCGGCAGCGATGGCAGCACCGCCAGGCAGTTTAGACTTAACTTTGATTCCGGCGGAATTATTGGAGTTGGGGTTGATGTATTCGTTGGGGTGGAAGTTGGAATGAATTCGGTTGGCGTCAAGCTGCTGGTCGGCGATGGCGTTGCTGTCAGGGATCGCTCTGGCGTATACGTCGAAGAAGCGAGAAGCGTGTCTGGGCTGGTAGGTTCGGAATGGGAAGAGGGTTTTGTGGGCGTTGAAATACTTCCGCTGCAGCCCACAATTGCAAACGCTGCCCAGAGAAAAAAGAATATGGTATTTTTCATTTTGAATTCATTCTATCTCGTGTATAGTACATAAAACCAAAACTGCTCGTGTCCGTAATATTACCCAGTAAACTGAGTTTTCGAGGTGGTAATGCCAAACGGAAATTCCTGAATTTTTCCAGTTTATTCATCCAGCGGGATCCATTCCTCAGACGGTGGTTCATTTCCCATCTGATGGCTATATCGTCCATCAGAACGATACGTAAATACCATCCCTGATGGCTGGTAAAGCAGCCATTGTTCCTCAGGGTAAGATTCGGTGTTTATTTCTAAATAGGGTTTTGTTTATAAACGTCCCCCTAAATCGAACTTGAAAACAGTAATTCCAGCATCAATCACGTTCACATCAACCAGAGCCTGCCCATCTAAATTGAGGGCAATTTGTTTCAATTCGTTTTTATTCGATTCGCTGTCCCCAATAAATCTGTCGTTGAGAAAAAAACGCCAATCACATGACCAGATCCACAAATGCCAGTCGCCGACAATATGTACAATTCGCCTGGCGGAAAGTCTGATCGACCTGGCTTTTTTGCTCTTGCTCACGAAGGGCTGGCGTATAACTTTGAAATGAGGTTCACCAAACTCGAAAGTCAATGAAGAGCCAACCCCATGGTTGACATTCCAACATATTTCCCCAATTACAGGCTCAAAAATCGAGTTAATAATGGACATAAGTGCTTTTGTTTGAATTTATATGCCAAGTTTTTTCTTGTAAAACTCAAGTGGATTATCGTACCTTTCTGTCTCAATCAGCGGGGCACTCGTGATCCTGCCAGACACCGTTGATTTCCTGCCAACAATAGGCGCCGATATCTGAACTATCCAGGCGAATTACATCTTTGCCAATCCAGGCAATTGACCAGCGCATTCGGTTGGAAGCCCGGGTCTGGACCTGAAACAAAACCTCCAGCGAAGCAGTATCCTGGACCTGGATATGGATCAGTTGATAAGCCGCATAATTTTCTTTATCAAAATTCACTGTCGGGATTACGACCCTTGTCCCATCTGGCGAATAGACTGGCTCTGGCGAATAAAAATTGTTCGCCTTTAGAGAATATCGAAAAACAGCCAAAACGACCACAACACAGATCGAGATGGCTGCGATTACTCCTGAAACCCGGATTGTTTTATTCATCACCCCACCCAAAACTCAACCTCTCACCGTCTAATGAATCTCCAGCCTGACCCCGTGCCCGCGCACCGTGACAATGTAATTGTGGGCCGGGTCAAAGGCTGCCAGCCGGTCGCGCAGGCGGCGCACCAGGGCGTCCAGGGCCTGTTCGGATACCCCGATCGCCTCATCGCCTTCCCAGACCGCTTCGATCAGCTCCTGGCGTGAAACGACCTTCCCCTGGCGCTCGTAGAGCAGCTCCAGCAGGTGGAATTGGGCGGCAGACAGGGCCGGATCAATTTCGCGCTCCAGCACCCACACCCGGTGGGCGCGGGCATCCAGGCGCAGCCGCTGTTTTGGCGCAGCCGGCGTTGACACCAGCGGCTGCAGCATCGGCAGGTTGCTTGTATCCAGCGGCAGGGTGGCGTCCGAGCTCATAAACAAAAACTGCTGGGCCAGGGCAATCTGAATCGTATCCCCATCCTGCACCAGCATGGGCTCGCTGATGATCTTGCCGTTGTGGTGGGTGCCGTTCTTGCTGCCGCAGTCTTCCAGCACAATCCCATCCGGCGTGATGTACAGGCGCGCATGCAGGCGCGAGACCTGCCGGCTGGGGACCACGATGCTGCACGTGTCCTCCCTGCCAATAGTCAGCTCGTTCTGCAAACGCCAGCGCTGTCCGCTCAGCGGACCGGTTTGGCCAACCAGGGTGGGAAATTCATCACTGTTTCGCTCCATATTCCAATCCTCCAGTGTATAATATCATGAATCGTTATTTTATCCGTAATTTCAAGGCTCGCCGTGCTAACGCCCAACAACATGGTGAACCAACTGACTGGTAGAGATGCCAACGCCATTAAAGGCAGGAGAAGTCCTTCGCAATCGTTATAAGATCCGCCGGATCATCGGACAGGGAGGTATGGGGTGCATATACCTGGCCGACGATCTGCGTCTGGAAGGCCGCCAGTGCGCCTTGAAAGAGGTCGAGCACGACCGGTCCCTGCCCCAGGATATGCTCCGCCAGGCGCGCGAGCAGTTTCTGCGCGAGGCTACCGTGTTGGCCCGCCTCGACCACCCTAACCTGCCCAAAGTGTCCGATTTCTTCTCGATCGGCGGCTGCGATTATCTGGCGATGGACTACGTCCCCGGCAAAGACTTGCGCGAGAAGATGCTCGAAGCCCGTCAGAAAGATCAGTTTCTGCCCGAACAGGAAGTGCTGGATTGGGCCGCTCAGATCGCCGATGCTCTGGAGTATCTCCACAGCCAGACGCCGATCATTTTGCACCGGGATATCAAACCCAGCAACGTCAAGGTGACCCCCAGCGGGGTGGTCAAGCTGGTGGACTTTGGCCTGGTCAAAATCCTGGCCTCAGACGACATGACCATCACCATCCTCCAGGGCCGCGGCACCGCCCTTTACACCCCCCTGGAGCAGTACGGCGGCGACGCCGGGCACACCGACGCCCGCAGCGACATCTATTCCTTTGGCGCCACCCTCTATCATTTGCTGACCAACCAGCCGCCCATCGAAGCCCGCGAGCGCTTCCTGCACCCCGACGCCCTGATCCCGCCCCGCCAGATCAACTCCGCCATCTCCAGCCGCACCGAGCGCGCCATCCTGTGGGCCATGAACCTGCACCCCGACGAGCGCCCGCAGAACATGGACGCCTTCCGCCAGGTGCTCCTGGGCAACGCCGCCACCCCATCCCGGCCCCTCCTGCGCCGCAGCAGCCAGCCCCCTGCCGTTCAGCTGGACGATTTCTTCCCGACCCGCATCGAGCAGTACCTGGCCTGGGGCGCCCTCGGCCTGGTAATCTTCAGCCTCATCATCACCCTGTTTTAAAAAATAAGGGATGATTTTGTGCCACGCACAAAATCATCCCTTATTTTTTAATTTCACCAGCCACCCGGCCGCAACCCCCACCGCCGTGGCGCTGAATGCGGCCAGGATTGTCCCGCCGGATTTTGTCGCTTCCAGATAGGCGCTGGCGCCGGGCAGACCCAGGCGCAGGTACGAATAAATCAGGGCCGCCCCGATAATGCCCATAAACCCGGCCCGCAGCCCGCGCTGCGGGTGGTTCAGGGTCATCCCCAGACCGATGCTGCCCAGCCCAATTGCAAAAGCCAGGATCATGCTGGCGACCCAATCGCCGAACCCGGCCCGCTGGGGCGGGGCAGGCGTGGGCGCCAGGGTGGGTGTCAGAGTGGGGGTGGCGGTGGTGGTGGGCGTGGGCGACGGCGTGCTGGTGGGCGTCTGGGTGATCGTAGCCGATGGGTTGGGGGTGCCCGCTTCCGAGGGCACCACAAAGCGCAGAATATCCGACAGCACCGCCGGGTCGCTCTCGGCCCGGATCTCAATATCGCCAGTGCTGTCCACCCGCATAATGCTCTGCGCCACACCCTGGGTCGTTTCGGCCTCGGCCACCTTCAGGTTGGTGGTATCGCCGCTGATGGTCATAATAAAGCGCACAATCGTCCCATCCGGCACGGGGTGGTTGTTATGGTCCAGCAGCACGCCAGTTTTAAGCGCAATCAGATCGCCTGTTTTCAACTGAGTCTGGGTAAGGCCGGGTTGGGGCGTTTCGGTGGCTGCTGCTCCGGTCTGAATTTCGGCGCTCAGCGGGATGACCTGGGTCGGGTTGGGGAAGGTGATCTTGTTCAGGTCATACCCGATGCCCGGCATGGAGACAGGCAGGTTGCCGGCGGGCTGAATTTCCTGGAACAGCAGTCGGGCGGCCACCTCGATGGATTCCGGGCTGTGGCTGTACAGGCTGTAATAGGCGCTCAGCTTGGATAAATCGGTGGTTCCCAGAAAATAGGGCGCGTTCATCGCGAACCCGATGATCCGCTTGCCCTGCAGCAGGTCGGGGCGTTCATCCAGCAGGCGGCGCATGGCCAGCGTCGAAGGATCGTTGGTGTTCAAATCCAGTGACAAAAAGACCAGCCACTCGGCATCCTGCAGGTTCTTTTCGATTTCGGCCGAGTTGAGCGGGTCGTTCAGCACCCCCACCAGATCGGTGAACGAATAGGAGTAAAGGTTGCGCGTCCGGATTGGCCCACCAATCTGAGCGCCGTACAGCCGGGTGACGGCCGCCCCCATCCCATTGACATCGATCCGGGTCTGCTCGGCGCATTCGGCACACTGGCGCGAGGTGCGCGCATCCGACAGGAACACAATCTGATCGTTGGGGCCCGGAATGGCCGTGTCCAGTTCGGAGGCCAGCGGGCTGATCAGGGTGGCGGCCTTTTGGGCGATTTCGAAGCTCACCTGGCGCGACTGGCCCAGTTCCGCCTGGCGGGAGGTCTGGGGCAGGGCCTTGCTCAGGGAGAAGTTGTCGCCGTAAAGCCGGAATTTGAGTGTCAGAATCCGCAGCACCGATGCATCCACCCGCTGGGCAAAGGCCGGGTCCTCGCGATATTTGCGGGCAAAAGCGCTGATCGTGCGCCGGATGGTGGTGTAAGCCTCGTCGTCCCCGCTCGAGACAAAGTCGCTCAGGTAGAGCATATCATTGCCGGCCAGGAAAGCATCCAGGGCAACCGTGCGCCCGCTGAAGGTCTGGCCGGTGGGGTCATAAAAACGCCGGACGGCCCGGCTGCCCAGGCTGTCGCTGATCATCACCCCGCCGTTGGTGCGCCAGGCGGCGATGGCGGGCAGCTCCATCAGGGTCGAGAAGGCCTCCCGATCAAAGCTGATCGGTTTGGTTTGCTGGCGAAAATTTTCCTGAAACCCCTGGAAGCGGATGTGGGCGGTCAGCAGGGCATCCAGGGTGGATTCGCTGCCGGTCTGCGGGCTGCCTTCCGGGCTGGTCGGGCTGCCGGTCAGGGCCGAGAACGGGTATAACTCGAACTGCTTCAACTGCTCCAGGTTCTTGCGGACGGTGGCGACATCATCTTCGGGCAGCCGGTCAGAGCCGCCAAAGCCCGGGAAGTGCTTGCCAACCACCACCAGGGCGCTGCTGCTGCCCTGATGCAGCCCGCTGACATACGCCCGGCCCATCTCGCTGACCCAGAACGGGTCGCCGCCAAAGGTGCGCACGCCCAGGTCGCCGCCGCTTTCCGAATAGGGCGGCTGGAGCACATCCAGCGACGGCCCAAGCAGCAGGTTAATCCCCAGGATGTTGAGCTCAGTCCCCAGCACACTCCCCACCCGGCGGGCTTGCTCCGGGTCCCAGGTGGCGCCAATCGTCATCTGGTTGGGCAGGGTTGTCAGCCCGTTCAGGATCTGGTCATACGGGTAGCCGTCGCCGCCCTGTGCCACACCTATGAAGAGCGGGATAAAGGCCGGGGTGAAGGTCTCGATGGAGTTGGTGATGACCTGTGGGTTGAGCGAGGCGTTGTATTCATTGCGCTGGAGCTGGTCGGTCAGGCTGAACAGCACCGGAATGGTCTGGTCGCTGCCCACGAAGTTGTTGTTTTTTTGCTCCAAAATCACCCCGCCAACGTGGTAATTGGTGATCAGGTCGTAGATTTTGTTGGCCTCAACCGGGCCCGGGCCGGCTTCCGGGCCGTTGAAGGTCACCAGGAACAGCTGGCCCACTTTTTCTTCCGGGGTCAGGCTGGCCAGCAGCTCGGCGGCCTGGGCCTGGCTGGAGGATATCTGGGCCAGCGGCGCGGCTTTGCCGGCCCATCCGGGCAGCATCTGGATCACCAGACACACACAGATCACGAGACGCGCCAGGCTTCCTTTTTTCACAGTTCTTTTTCCAATATTTCGGCCAAAAGCTGGCGCCGCGGCCCGCCGCTCAGCAGTTCCAGCCGGCGGATGCCGTTGGGGTCAATCCTGTTGTGCAGCAGGTCTAGCTCCTCGGCGCTCGGCAGCGGGGTTTCGTGGACGTCCGGTGCAATCTCCAGCTCAAAGCCGGTTTTGGCCTGGATCTGCTGGATGCTGACCCCCGGGTGGAAGCTGGTCAGGCGCATCTGCCCGTCATGGAAATCGAACTGCCCGAGGTCGCTGATCAGGTAAAGCGGCCCGGCCCCCCGTTTGCGCTGCGGGCTGAACCCCATCCCCGAGCACACATCCAGCTGCGGCACAAACGTCACCCGTGAGTGGCGCGGCACGTACAGGCACATGTTGCTCAGGAAGGTGGTCACATCCGGGATGCCGCCGCTGCCTGGCAGGCGCAGCCGGCTCACCCCGCTGGTCAGATAGTCTTTGCCAAAGGCCAGGTTGTTGAAGTTGCCAAAGCGGTCAATCTGGGCCGGGCGGAAAAATTCTTTGGGTTGAATGGAAGGCAAAATTTCGAGGGCGGCCCGGGCAAAGCCAATCCCTTTGAGGGCCTTATCCAGCCACAGCCCCTCAACCCGCGAGATGCTCAATGGGGCATCGTCGCGGCACATGGACTGCCCAATCGCCGAGACAAAATAAATGTTCGGCGCATGCGTCAGATGGGCCAGCATGTAGCCAGCCGCCACCAGGGGGGTTGCAAGCCCCTGGGCGACCACTTCACCATCATTAAGCTGGTGAGCGATACAAACGGCCATCAGGTCATCGGGCGTGATCATCATTCGGTAATCATCTCGCAAGTCTTGCTGGTTGGGTATAGCCGCCAGAATCGATCATCGTTTCCAGCCGCTGCCGTATTTTACCAGACTCTGCGCCTGTCTGCCGCCAGGGCTTTACCAGGAATGCTCAACTGATTGCGCATAGATCGTTGCGAGATTCGTACATGACGCTTAAATGCGTCACTTGATGAAGAAATAACAACGGCCTCAGGGGTAGGCGCGGCCAACAATGATAGGGTCGCCCGGTTTGACCAAACGGGGCGACCCTTTATATATCAGCAATTTTCTTATTAAAGCCAGCCGGGCTCGCCCCTACCCATGCCCATCACTCCGCCTGCGGCGCGGCCAATACCGGGCTGCTTTGTTAAACGCTTG